>Ga0181420_1000057_pt1 | contig 36053 bp, 43 predicted proteins | sample 43SPOviralmetaG_FD_130145 | JGI IMG/M metagenome (GOLD analysis project Ga0181420, IMG submission 130145) | Marine viral communities from the oligotrophic San Pedro Time Series (SPOT) site, San Pedro Channel, CA, USA - 43 SPOT_SRF_2013-05-22 | ecosystem: Environmental > Aquatic > Marine > Strait... | reverse complement strand
GAGTGTAGCACATCAACCGCTTCAAGTAAGGCACAACTTGGATTTGGATATGTGTGTGTAATTTTGGCCAAGCCTTGGCGATGCCTATGATAAGCTTGAACGATTGACGCTAGTCTATTCGATGAAGCCACCGGACAAGATCTGATCTTAAGGTCACTATAGTTTTCTCCACAGTCGGGAGCTATTCGATAACCTGGCAAGTAAAGACCAAGCTCATCACTTTGGGCTTGAGGAAGTCCTTGTTTAAAAGAGCCTCCACAATTCCCCCTGAGTCTTCTTAGTCCCTTTTGGGCTTGGCATTGTTCACATGTCCAAGCTCTGCCTCTACTGTGGTTCAACCATACACTAGAGGCTAAAGCGATTTTCCCTCAATACCAAGTAGACTTATCCTTTGAATGTGCATGACTAGCTCGCTTATTGTTTGGATTCTATTTGAGTCAGGTCTTATATTATTGACCATGCTCATCGTAGCTTCTTCACCATTAATATGTGTTAGGCTGCCAATAATCATCTCAATATAAACACGTTGTAAATAAGCGTTATAATCAGACATCGCTTCACGCTCATCATCAGTTAAGCCATGATGCCAAACAGCACGTTCTTTGGGTTCGGTGGGAGCTTCAACCCATAGCAATCGGCCAAGCTCGCTTCGAGTGTAAGCACCTGCTCGGACTTCAGCTTCTTCTCGTTCCGATGGAGACAAAGCTTTGAGTTTAAACTTGGTTGCATCTTCTCCAACATTTCCGAGATCATCAAGAGAACCACTATTTAAATAATCGTTCCGTTGTTCTTCGGTCGCTTCAACTGATGAATCACAAGTCACCACAACGTCAATTGATTCGTTAGAGCTAGTAAGAAAATGCAAGGCCATGATTAAACTCCTAAAGCGATTCTAAATGGTGAGTTGCCTGCATTGTCTTCATAAGATGAAGTTCCGAAGTCTCCGGCATAGCGACTCTGTTGATATGTCAAGTTCTGTCTTACTATATCATTCCCACTAATGTCATATACATTCGGATCATTTGTGAGCATAGCAGCAGGAAGCATAATTGCACATCCCTGTCCATCGCCTTGTGGACCTGTTCCAACTAATACCTGGCGAACTGTACGATTGAAGAAATCGTCTTTGATTGCTGTGTTGACTGTTGAGATAGTTAACGACAGTTCAACAGCAACATCACTGATCTCCATACCACTCATGGCTAAGATGCTATTTGAATGTCCAAGTGGTGTAAGAGTGTTTGTATAGGTTAAGCTGAAATCCTCACAATCAAGAGCGATTCGACCAAGTGCATCCGGTGAAGAAGCATTTGATAAACTTGATGGTGATGCACTACTCAATACAACATATGAACCTCTGAAAAGTGGAGCTGCTCCAGTGTTGTAACTTGGCTCGGTTGGTCCGGATGCATTTGCATGATCATCAGTGATATAAGCTGATTGATAAGTAAAGTCAGCCATGAGGCGACCATTATCAAGTGAGATGCTTAAAGACTCTAAAACACAACCAAAGGCCAAAGTCTTGAAGTTCACACCCTCAATGATAAAGGCGACTGAACTCTCAAAGTTTCCTGTTTGTGTTCGGCTTGGTGTGTACCAAGTCTGAAGTCCTCTTAATGCTGTGTAGCTGTTGCCTGAAAAAGCAGGAGAACAGATTGTATTCCCTGTCCCACCATCATTGTCAGTGATAGCGCTATATTCTGCACGACCTGCGATAGTTGTGCTGATTAGAGTTCCAATGTCAGCAACAGCAGGAGCTCTGTTTGGCGTATAATCGTTTCCACTTACACCTGTTACAGTGTCAATGATCACGCTTGGAAGTTTGGTTTTAAGACCTGCTCCAAGAAGCAAACCAAGATAGTTGGTGGTGTAATTATCAGCAGCACTTCCAATAGTTGTAAGATCAACTCGGCAAACAATTTGACCTGTTCTTCTCCTTACTCTTGAACCCGAAGAATAAACTGTGTCTGGTTCACTTGGTACAAAATAAGAACCATCTCTTGCGTCGTTGCGCTCAGAGACTACTGGCTCACCTGCGATCACAATTGGGTCACGTTCACAAGGAATTGAAGTATAAGTCAAACCGCTTGCACTTGGAAGTCCAGTGGTTGCAGACAAAGAGCCAAAAGAACTCTCAACAGCGATTGATAGAGAACGGTGTGTAACAGCCATTTTTCAAGCCTCCAAAAAAAGTAAATCAAAAGGGAGCGACAACAAAAACGCTAATCGCTCGCCTTGAGAGTCAAATATGGTTTCGATGTTAGCAGACAAAGGAATCAAACTAACTATCCCTGTCGTAGCAAGATTATATTGTGGACCTTTTAAAGTGTCGATGAGATTAGCACAATCCTCATTCATCAAGCGAAGTAAGAAACCATCATCTTGAGGGATGTCATATCTAACACGACAAAGCACTCTTGAACGTTTCCGACCACTAAGACCGGCTTGTCCATCGTCTTGAGCAAGTCCATCAATTCTTAACTCAAAATAGCGAGTTGAGTTTGCTCTCTCTTCAAGTGGTATAGTGTGACCATTTCCACGATTAACAGCGACAAAGCCATGATGAGAATCTGTCTTTGGTGTGATTCCCTCAACTAAGTTCTCTAAGTATTCTAATGATTGAAAGATGCCTTGACTCATTTTAATTTATTCCTTAGATCAATCTCGACAGCTTTGACAATGACTTCAATCTCACCAGGAGTGAGTCCAATGAACTCTCGCTTTTCATTTACAGCGTAACCATATTGAGCGTTTTTAGTCAGTCCTATTTTGAATCCATCTTTGGTCGCTTCGGTCACTACAAAGTTATTCAGCATATTCCCACTGAGAACCAAGTCAACGCTAGCACTTTCGCCCCCTTGCCCTCGCCTCCGACTATCTTCTTTATATTGTGCATAGCCTTTATTATAATAGATACTCTTACCTGTCCTTGATGGTCGGCCACCTTTGGGAGCTAATCGAGCACCTTTCTTTGAAACATAAATAGGATTTTGAGAGTAGTCTTTAAAAGGTTGTCCATTGGCATCAACTCCCTTTCCAGTTCTAATCTTAATTTGAGCTAGCGTATTTGATGCAAGTCCTAATGAGTCTTTAGCAGTCCAAAGACTTCTTGGAAGATTCAATGTAACTTTAGCTGCCATCAGTGTCTCATTCCACGTTTAGGAGTGAAGAACGCATCATAAGAGTTTTTACTATATGAGCGCCAACTGGCTCGAAAGTCGGAAGCACTTCCACCTTTTCGGCTGATACTTTCTTCACCACTGTCAACAATGCCATCACCATCAAGATCCAAAGCCACCGAACCCAAAGCAGAATCAAGAAGCTCTTGGCATCTTGTTCTCATAGCTTCAGCAACATCAAGTTGGAGACTGAGTTCATAGACTCTTGAAGCTGTGCAATAAGCATGAGCAAGCTTAAAAGATTCTGCATTGAAAACTTCATCTTCTGTGATGTCATCATTTGAAGAAATGACATTTCTAATCATTAAAGCAATCTCATCAAGACTAGCTTTGATCTGTGGTTGAAAGTCGCTCTGTCTTCTTGGAATCATATCCGCTAAGTTTGCAAAGGTCGCCACAAAATCATCATGATCAAGGCCAGTGTCAAAAGGTCTTGGAGTTGCTTTGATGATTCCTTTTTCAAGCTTAACATGATTCTGACTTCCAAGGTCTGCCGAGTAACTAAGCTCATAAGGATAGTAACCGCTTAACGCTGTGACCGCTGAACTTGTCACCGTCACATAGTACATTGAAAATACTAAAGTGGCATTTGTGCTCAGGTCGATCTCTCTTGGGAGTGGTTCGGCAAGAATGGCAGTCGTTCCAACTACTCTTGAAATGGTCACTGAAAACCAAGTATCTCCATCCGTAACCAAGAAACCTTTAGCTTGATCACGATGAAGAGAGACTGCACTTGCGCTCAATGTTAATGTTCTTCTATCTGTTGCGATTGAATTGACTGTCAAGTCAGTTCGGCTTTGGGTCATTGTCTCACTAAAAGCAGAAGAACCACCTTTAACCACCAAAGTTGGAGCTGTGCTTAATGGTGTTGGAGCATTATATTCAAATAGATAGTTTTGGCCTGTTATTGCTTTTCTCATCTTTTGGCGCTCCTGTTTGCTTTGTTTATATCGGCTTGTTTAGCCTTGGTCAGATTAGCAGCTTCGACAAATCCCTCAGTAACTGGACTCCAACTATGTCGACAGTTATAGCCACCACCGGAAGTGATCACGCTTAATCCTTGTCCATTATTAAGCTTTCTCATTTGTTTGTCATTAACAACAAGATTTATCAATACTCTACAGAATGATCGAGTGATTCCATCCTTTGGACCTGTATATAAATAGTGGTCAAGTCCTGCGGCCTCTGCGGCCACCGCTGTCACACTTCGACCATATTGAGAGATCATTGTTTTTACTTTTGTTAACTGTGTACCCTCAGAACGCTTAAGACTTGCTTCTAAGTTACTCATTACAATGTTGGGAGGGATATCAACTAAGAGATCTCTTAACGATTGATTAATGCTAGTTTTAAAAGTAGGTAGAATCACTTCATCAAATACAGCTTGAGCTGTTGTTGATTGTATAGTGTCAAGCTGTGGAGCTATCGAGTCAAACCCAAAGTTGGGTTGAATTGCTTTGATAGCTTGTTCAGCAGCTTCTTTAATTGCTTCTTGTTGTTCAATAAACTCATCAAGTGCGAGTCCAAGGCCACCTTGTAGGATGAACTCAAGAAGCTGTTCATCATTTAGATTTAAAAGAGTCAATGGATTACTAGCTGTGATAGCTGTCTCCACTGTCTCTAATAGTTGTGCTCTCGCTTTCCGAAGAGTGGAGGCGAAAGTTTGCTCAGCTGAAATCTCAGCTTTGAGCTGTTTGACTCTTGCTCTTGTTAATGTGGCCATCGCACCACTCTGACTTTTAGCTTGTTTCGTCATATCTTCAACAGCTAATTTGTCAGCGTCTTCTCTCTCAGCTAAGAGAGTGTGTTCATGGCCACAAGTGCAAGTCATGGCTTATAGACAGTCAGTCAAGATGAAGCCAAGAGTTGAGTCAACAGCATGGAACTTGCCAACTTCTTCAGCGTAAACATAGCGTCGAGTCTTGTCTAATGAGTCATATTGACCGGCTACAACACTATTGAAGCTCAAGTTTAGAGCGCCAACTGGCATCCCCTTGACGTTTCCGCTCTTTTGTACAATAGCGTCCGAGCCTCGTAAGATACCCATGAAGAGAACATCATCAGTCCAAATTGCTGACTCGCTTGAAGTCGCTCCTGGAACTGCAGTATCTTGGAGTGCTTGACCAACATAAATGTTAGGGATACCAAGAACGTCACGAAGAACAGAGATTACAGCTTCATCATTCAAGATAAGATTTCCGCTTGCAATACCTGCTGTTGAGCTTCCAACATATCCACGAACTTCAGGATTCTTTGCAAGCTGTCGGAATAATCCACGACCAAACACAAGACTATCCGGATTGATACCGTGAGCATTTGCAAACACTGTATCTTTTAGAGTGTGCAAGTGAGTCAGTGGAGTTGCTCCTGCAGCGTTAAACTTCTCACCAAAAGTCACTCCACAATCACCATTGTTGAAGTTGCCAGTGCCAAAAAGAAGATCAGCGCAACGTTTCTCACGAGCAAGCTTAATTACTCGGCTTACTTTTTTAGCGAGTCGAGCTTCTTCACTGCCAGGGTATTGGCTGTCGAAAATGTCTTCCATAGCGATAGAGTCAGAAGCGCCATAGATCAAAGCTTTATAAGTTTGGCTTGAACGATCGAAACCACCAATGGTTGCACGACTAGAACCTGGAGCTCGCTCAAGGTCAAGACCTGCACCTGCACCCATGAAGTTTCTAGTCTCCTCTAAAAGAAGAGTACCTGAACGCTCAGGAATCTTGACAGTCTCAAGAACCTTGTCAGCGATCAATTGGTTATCTGATGGAATCGCTTCATTAACAAGACTTGTTAAGATTTGATCTACTGGATGTATATTACTATAACTTGAAGCCATGAGTTATCTCCTTAGCTAATTTGAGTTAGGTTGCTAGGGCCAGTGAAAACGACCTTGATTTGATCGCCACTTGAAGCGCCAACTTGATTGATGTTTGGAATCATGCGAGCGACTGCGTATTTGCTAGTTGCTCCATCAAAGGCAATGAGCTTGCCCGCTGTTGTAGCCATCAAAAGATTCATTGTAGCCGGTGCGATAGTTCCGCCTGCAATTGCTCTAGTCATGCCAAAAGCAACAACTTCAACAACGTCTCCAGTTGAGCAAGCACGTTGAGCAACACCAATGCAATTGTCTTCAGTAGCAGCGTCAGTGATAGTTGCTTTACCTGCACCGTCAACAGACACAAGAGCGAACTCGGTGATGGCTTCGGCAGCCACAAGGGTAATAATATTATCTGTGTTAGCCATGATTAAGCCTCCATAGCTTTAGTGTAGAAATCAGTTTGATTTTGTTGAATGTAATTTAATGCTTCGGAATAGCTCATGCTTTTCTCATTAGCAGTTTCACGAATCTTAGCGTCAAGAGTTGCTCGTGAGATCTCTTCACCGCTTGCGCCATGACCAACCTCAACGAGTGGGATTGCACTGTTTGATGGTCGCTCAGAGAACATTTGCCAAAACTCGCCTTGAAGCTCACGAAGCTCAAAAGCTTTGCCGGCGACAACTGCTTCAGATGGTGTGATCTTACCCTCATTTAAAAGAGTGTTGATTGCTTCACGCTTCTCAACTTCACGTTTCTCAGCTTCAATGGCTTCAATACGATCATTTAATTTAGCGTTGTTCTCACGAAGTGCTTGAACTTCATTAAGAAGAGTAGACTCACCGAGTTCGATTTGCTCGCTCATCTTATAGTCTTTCTTCTCTTCTTTCTCGTCATGGTCTGGAGTATGAGCAAGCTTGTTGTCTTTGTCCTCATCCTCTTTCTTTTCAGCCATTTCCTCTTTGTCTTTGTCTTCTTCTTCTTTATTCATTGAAGCTTCAGACTCAGCCATGAGATCTTTCATTTTCTGCTCAAGCTCTTTCACCATCTCGTCTTTTGCGACAAGCATTTGGCGGAGTTCTTCAACAGACATGCTTTCGATGTTATCCATAAAAGCTGTCCTTTCGTTTAGTGTCACCCTTTCAATCTTGTCGTGTGATTGAGCAGGTCGTGGTGTAAGTGTGATTGCTAAGAGTTGAGCGTTTCCAATTTTGGCACCGCCATCTCTTGAGTAAACTTCTCCATTCAAGAACTCAGGACTAGACCAAAGAACACCACCGGCGTTCTTGACTACTTCTAATCCTCGTTCATTATAAGCAGGAGTTGCATAGAGTCCATCTTCTCTAAGGTCGAGTTCTACTATCAAGCCAAGAGCGTTTCCACTTTCGGGAGGAGCAGGAGTTCCGCCCTGAAATGGTGAAGTGGCATGTTGCCAGTCTATGATTACAGGGTCGTTAGACTTGCGATCATTAAAGACTCTGACCATCTCTTGAAGTAGATCTTGATTGATCTCTTTGCCAACGGCATCGCCACTCATACGAGATGAGACTTGGCCAAGAGCTAAAGTCTTGAATGGTCGGCCAATGGTTAGACCATCGGGGATGTCATATGATGGTTCATTAAAACTGATTTGAACAGCTTCTCCATAAGCTCGGAGTGCTGTACTTTTTTCGTCTGCTGTATTCATTTGTTTGACTACTTTCCGAGCAAAGGCAAAGCCAGGATCACCGCCCCAACCATGCCAAGCTTGCCAACCCTTACCTTGTTCGTTCCACGTGGAACCTTGCTTGTCCACTTCATGTCTTGTGAAGTATGCCAACATTCTTCTCACTGTATCGGGAGAAAGAGTTTGGCCATTGGCTAAGTCTCTTGCTCTTGCGATTCCTACTGGTGTCATACCCCGCTGACTTGGTGGCTTATCAGCACGAACTTCTAAAGCTCGCTTGGCTGACTCTTGCGCTCCTTTTGGTGGAGTGAAGTCAATATGTGAATACTTCTTAGGAGCTAAGGTTTCAGCTTTCTTTTCTTTCTCGGTTCTCTGTGGATGGCCTTTGGGAAGTAGATCAAGATCAGTGTTGTATGCTTTCTTTCTTTCACCTGTTCCGACCAACTTAAGGAAAGCTTTGACACGAGCAAGACCCCACTGAGTTCTGTTCATGCCTGGTCGATGGCTCACAGAAAAAGCTCCGGCACCTCTTCGGAAGACCGCTTTAAGTGTACCCATATCTACTTTTTTAGATTTGGCATTATAGCGATCATTGTGCTTGTCTCTCATGTTCTCAAGACTCTTGACTGCTTGGTCACTTATCTTGATTCCACCTCTTGCACCGCTTGCGCTACCTTTGGGATTCTTGGAGCTACCTGTTTTTTGATCTTTTTTTGGCGCAGGAGTCTGAGCTTGTGTTCTCTTCTTAGCCATTCTTTCGCCTCCGCTTGATCAATTGCTCTGTGAGTGCTGCCATGGCACCACCGCCTTTAACTGAGCTTGTTCTCTCAAGTGCCGAGCGTTGAGCATCTTCAGGCAAGTCACCTGCTCCAAGACGTTCTCTGATTGCTCTTTCAAGTTCATCGTCCGGAGTGAGTAGACCCGACTGAACAAGACCAGGTAACATGCCGAGCGATTCCGCTAAGTCATCAGTATCAAGACCTGTATGAGTAAGCTTTGGAAGTTTGGAAGGATCAACAAGACCATAGTTCCAACGGATTAAACGTCCGATAGTTCCACCGCCTCGCCTATCAACTCCACTGACTTGACTAGCTACAAGATCACAAAGATTGATTGCTGATCTTCTGAAGACAGATAGATGAATCTCACCGACTGATCTTGCTCCAGTTTCAGTATTGCCCAAGTCTGCGAACTGAGTTAAGAACGCTGAAGAGATTTGAGAATCACACTTTGCAATGATTTCGATTGGTCCACTTGCATAAAGATTAGGTGTAGCAGCATAGGTTTCAAAACTGACAGCACCATTCTCTACAAGATAAGATTGTTCAGCACTGATAAAACTTTGGGCTTGCGCTTCAGCGTCTTCAATCATTGCGTCAATGTCGCCATCACTGAGGCCAAGAGCTTCGGCTTGTGACCGATCAACCTTAACTTTTGGAGTCGGCACAGCCCAACGATCAAGACCCACACACATTAAGTTTGATACTCGTTGTTTAGTTCGCCACCACCACCAAACAGGGCGCAACATCCCAACGCCCTCAAAGTTTGAACCTGTTTTATTCAGCGTCAACAATAAAAGCTTGTTGGCAGGTATAGGTTCAGGAACATAAGTAGTTCCAACTGTATTTTGAAGCACTCCATCAAGATTTTGACTGTCTCTTGATAGCCAACGATTGTGAGCGCTTGGTTCTCTGTCAGCATAATGATCAAGCCATACTCTGACTCGACCTTGACTATCCGGTCCAACTCGATAGATCTCTTCAGCGTACCGATACCCCAATGGGACGAACTCGAATAAATAAGCAAGTTGATCTTCCCAAGAGACTGTCATCTGACCAGCGAAACCATCGAAGCCATAACACTCATTGGCGAATCGAGCTAGCTCATCAGCTACAGGATCATTCTCGATTCCTGGCTCAAAGCGCCAAGTCGCACTCAATAGAGTTTGTCGGAGCATATGCCAAGAGCGTCTCACGATTGGATCCGTCCTTACCATCTCTTCTGCTTCTTGTACCCAATTAAGTCCAGTGAGTTGAGAGTTTTGCTCTTTTCCCGTTATAACTCCACCGCTTAACTGTGTGCCTGTTATGCCTTTAGTCACAAAGCGTGGTGTAAGAGCTCTCATATGCTTTATAGAGCGTTCATTTGTTTTTTCTTTGCTCATCAGCGCCCCTTGGTTTTTTGGTGCTTACAAACAATATAAACACTGAACATCTATTTATCAATAAAAGCTTGTTCAGTATAAAATCAAGTGTTTTCTCTACATAGAAAAAAAGGTCACCGCCTTAGTACGTGACCTTTATTCCTATCTTTGCCAAGATTGCAGTTTGTTCAACCTGCCAAGTTCTTATAAATTGATGAGTTTAAAACTTCAACTACTTTTTAGGAATCCACTGCTCAACATTCGGATCAAGGATCACTTGATCAACTGATCTTGTCTTGATTGGTTTCTGTCCACTGAATAAGGAAAGCTTGTCAATGACAGCTCCTTGAAGCTCCATGAGTTGGTCGGTCTTCAATTGCATTTGTATTTGTGCGTCTCTAAGTCTAGCGATCAAAGCTTCTCTGTCTGCATTTGCTGAGGCCAACTTGTCTTTCAGTTCTTCCACTTCGGATGGATCACGACCGCTCGCAATAGCAACCATTGAAGAGATTGATCCAGTGATCACGCCAAGTATCCCAACTAAGACATCTCGGTTTTCGTCAACGATCTTCACATAAGTCAGGAATAAGATCAGGACAACTATTAAGACCAAGAACATGACAGAGAACCACCACCCCCGACGGGCTTTGACATCCTTGGAAAACTCTTTGGCCTCTTCTCTATCTTCAACAGCGTTCAAAAGACACCTCTAATCAATAGGTAATTAATTTAAATTTTGATTTTTCATGGACTCTATAAAGGTTCTCTGTCTTTTTTTGCTTGTTCGATTTTGCATCAAAAGAAATACTTACTTCTTGTGACCATGCTAAATCAAAAGGTGCGTTATATTCACTAATAAAAACTAAGTGACCATCATTTTTCTTGTTTATACACCATTGATAGAAGTCATCATGATCAAACTTAAATCCATAACCTTTAGTATTCTTATAAGGTGGATCACAATAAATCAAAGATCGTTCCGTTAATTTTAAAGACTTGTAATCTGTTGATAATAACTTGACACCTTTTAAAAGTGGCTTTTGTTTCATTAATGATCTAAAACCACTTAAAGCAAAATTGTGATTTCTTTTGTTCTTTGCAAATGCATCCCATCGATGTCCACCAAAAGAACAAGCAAAACTCAAGAAGCCTCTTAAATGTTCCGGGTAAATATGAGGATTTTTTTTGACTAAATTATAAAAACTTTCAGTTACAATTTTAGGTGGTTCGTATCCCTCTTGTATCATCTTAAACAAAGAGATCAACTCACTGTTTATGTCTGAACCTATTCTAGGGTCTTTGACTTTTTCCAATACCTTACCAGAACCCATAAAAGGCTCTACCCAAGTCATATTTTCAAGACGTTCTAAGCTCATAAAATTGACTAATTTATAAGCTATTCTTGATTTTCCTCCCATATATTGCATCTAAAATACACCTCCTAAAAACATAGCTATGAAGTCAACTATATAATCAACCCAATGAAACAAGTCATCAAGCTCATTCATCTTCCGAGTGTAAGGATTGATCACGATTGGGATAAGAGTTGAGATCATATAAAAGATCATTATCAAGCAATAACGAACCAAGAACCAAACAATCCATTCTTTCAATTTTCGATCTCTTATTCTGCTCTTGATCTTACCTGGTCCACCGATTCGCTTGACCTTGCTTCCACTTGGTGGAGGTTGCAAAGATTCAATAGTTGAACCAACGGCATAAATGATTTGAGTCTCCTTGACTCCTTTGAATCTGTATTCACCAACACAAGCATATCTAGTTCCTCTTGGTGTGAAACTATTAGTTCGTCCTTGGATAGCTTTCATGGCTTCAAGAGTAAGCAGCACTTGACCGGCTTGACAGATTGACATTGTCCGAGCTGAGATGTTCTTGGCCACTCCCTCAAGCTCGACAGACTTAGCTCCAGTCATGGTGTAGATCTCAGCTTGCTTAACTTCAACTATCTTCCCCCAATGAATCCCAATCCGACAACCTAGCTTTGTTTTTGGTGGGATTGTCTCTTGATAAGTAAGAGCAAAGTTTACAGCGTCAATTGGTCGCTCAAAGCTCAGGAGGAATCCATCAGAGCGGTCTATCTCTCGACCATTGAAACGGTAGATTAAAGACCTTGCAAGTCTATCATGATATTGGAGCCATTGAGCTGACTTCATAGCGCCAACCGATTGGACAAACTGAGTTGAGCCTATAAGATCAAGAAGAACGATTGCTAATTTAGTTTCTATAAACTCCATTAAAAACTCCTTGTCTTTGATTAGTTTATTAATTCATACCATAACAAAGTGAAAGCTTTACCAGCTGTTTGTGGAACTACTCCATTCCCGAGCAATCGAAGCTCATCTGTTCTACTTTCACAGGATTTAAAAAGCTTGGCATAGTCCAACCAATTGGGAGTCCCATGAGTGTCTCTACCCACCGAGGATTGAGATTTCCTACAAACTTCTGACTGTCTAGCGTGATTGTCCCTTGCAATCCTATTTGTTTCTTCAAACTTTGTCTTCTCTTGAAATGATCTATTTTTGCACCAAGTTCTCTCATTTCCATTCCAGCTGTTGGAGTGGGCCACTTCACTTTTTTGTAAACTTCCATTGCCACAGGGTCTACTTGCTCTCTTAGATTCGATGGTGCTTTCCTGCCCTTGCGTATTGTTGTCGCTTGTCTCATTAGTGTTTCTTGACTCTTTGGAGGTAAGTGATCCATCGTGCAAGGTGTCGCCCATCGTAACTCTTGGTGGTTCGTGCCAGTGCTGTCTTTGCCCTCTTGATGCTGGCCAGGTTGTATCTCTGTCTGATTGATTAGACTTAATGAGTTCATTGATAAAATCAACTCCGCTCTGTTTGAGTTCATTTCTGACACCAAGAATAAACACTCTCTTTCTTTGGTGTGGTGCACCGACTTCAGCCGCTGAGAATATGCCAGCCGTTGTTTTGTAACCCAATCTCTCCAGCTCTCTAAGGACATGCAACAAAACTGAAGTCCCCTCTCTGTCTGTCCAATCGTTTCCTTTGAGTTTACTTGAGATGATTCCTGAAACGTTCTCGAAGAAAACAATGGGAGGTCTTCCCAACTGTTCAATTCCTTTTGTGATGTATGGCCACAAGTGTCGTGGGTCTTGATCTCCTTGCTTTCTTCCGGCAACGCTAAAAGGCTGACAAGGGAAGCCTCCACTGAGGATGTCCACTTTTCCATTAAAGAGTGGCCAAGGGAACTTTTTAAGGTCTGTGAATATAGGAGCTGAAGAGAGCAATCCCTTTTCAATCTTCGAGACCAGGTTTTTGATTGCGAAACTTTCGATCTCCACAAAACAGACTGTTCTAATTGATCCGAGAGTTCTTGAGAGTCCAAAATCAATGCCTCCATATCCTGCGCATAATGAAATATGGGTAAGTTCTTTGGGATTATCCACATTAAAAACTCCTTGTCTTTGAGCCTCCGACATTTACTTTTCTACCTTTACCACTTGCTGATCTTCTTGGCTTGTATTGTTTATCGAGTGCGCTTTCATTCCAATTGAATGTTATGCAGTCATATCGGAGAGCGTCAAGCGGATCCTCTCGACCATCCTTTTTGGGCTGCTCTTTGTTATCCCAAGCATAAGAAAGAATAGCTTTCCTTATACTGTTTCCACTTGCTCGCTCTCCCTTGTCCCAAACTTCTTTGGTGACTAGATAACGTTTAGAGTTTAATGCTCGTTTAAGTCTTTGGACTCCATTGAGTATATCGACCTTGATTGGATCGGTAGTGTGTCTCAGTGGAACTCCAAGTCCTCTCGGTGGTAATTGTCTCATTACTCGGAAAGCGCTTTGACCTGTTTGATCATTCCTTGCTTTCCCTGCCTTGTCAGCCACTCCAGTATCTAACCATATTCGTGGACCAGGAGCTTGATCTTTCAATGACCTTGGCCAAGCGATGGCAAGTATTAAAGTGGTGAGCTGTTGAGTTGTAACTTCCTTTGGATTGATCTCATGACAGATGACCGAAGCTTGAAGCTCATCATCATACGCAATGATTAACACACTTGGTTTCCTGAAGCCCCAATCGATGGCGATACGACCTGTCATGGTTTCTTTATACTGCCAATCTTTGACGACATGGCTAGCCTCGGTGAACTCAGAATATATCAAGCCGGTTGGAGGCTTTGGCTTATTCATGATCATCGCTTCTCGCTCGTCGGGAGGAAGCATCTTTGTAGCCTCGAACCATTCATCAGCAAGATTGTCTTGGTTGACATATGAACTAAAAAACAAAGGTGTGAGTCCTTGATTCTCTGCCATGTTGACCCACCAAGCATCAACGACAGGCAAGCCAACTAAGATCAAGATTGGGCTTGGTCCTGCTCTTAAACGACCTAGAGCTTTATGAGCTACCTCTTGAGTCAAGGTCTGACATTCATCAATCAAGCAGACTCCGCTTGTTACGTTCAAGCCCTCAAGAGGATTGTGAGTCGCTTCTCTTGTTCCCGGTCGAAAGTAACTGCGACACCATACTTGACTCCCTGTGTGTTTATCAGTCCATTGTTTCATGGTGTGGTTATAAGTCCAACCAAGTGGACCAAGCCACTTCTCCATCTCTGGCATCAAGACTGAGTTATATCTTGGAGTCGTATCTGTGACCAATAGCGATGAAGTACCAGGGCGAGTCTTGGAGAGGTAAAGGATGGAGAATACAAGAGCTGAAGTCTTGCCCGAACCCCAACCACACCGAGCAGCAATAACCTTGTCCTTGCGTGTTATGCTTCTCATGATTTCAAGCTGTAAAGGATTTAGTTTGATTTCACTCATGATATGTTTTAGTCTTCCTCTTGATTAGAATTTGTCATTCTATTCATGTCAGTAAAGCCTAGCTTTCTTCCAAGTTCTCCCTTGTTGAAGAAGTTAGGCTTTCCTTATTTTGGAACTGGTCTTCAAGTTGCTTCATCATGCTAAGCACTTCTTGAGAGCCATCCGACTGTTTGGAAACATTAAGATCAAGAGTCTTGAGATCTCCATACTTGTCAGGGAATCTTTTGGATAGTCTCCAAGCCCAACCTCGCCAATCCATCTTGTCATCAATACATCTATCAAGTCGTGACAACATAACCGCTTCACTAAATCCTATAGCAGCATTAACTTCTTCTTCATAAGCGTCATCTTTCTCAAGCCAATCGTAATGAGTACGCCGGCCAACTCCTGCCTGAGAACATGAAGCCTCAATTGACATCCCCACTCGGATGTTTTCAAGAACAAGCTCTTTCTTCTTTGCTCGCTCTATCTCTGCTCTAGTCTTGCGCTTGGTCTTCGGTGTCTTCGATGTCTTCGATGTCTTCTTCTTTGTCCCAGCCATAATGCTCTCCGATTGTTGTCCATAGTGTTCTATAAAGAGCTTCACTCTCTCGGTGAAGTGGTGAACAGTCAGTATAGACAAGACGTTTCTTAATCTCACAAAGTGCTTTTAAAACTTGTTCTTCCCTCGTGCGTGCGTGTTTCTGTACGCTTTGAGCAGTTAAAGCTTCATCAAGCAAGCCTTGAACATCTTCTAAACATAAGACCATATTGTGATTCGTAATGATGGCCTTTTGAATCTCATTAATAGAGAAGCCTTGATCATGAAGATGGAGAATAAACTCTCTTAACTTTTCATAGCTCATATATTTTCCTTAAGTTTAGTGTTCAACTAATACTATGTTAAACATCATCTTGATTAAAGAAAGCTGACATTGAGTTTGGAAAGCAGACTTCAAGAGCTTGTTTGATCTGTTGCGCAATCTCTCTAGTTTCCGGTTGAGCATGATCATGATCACGAAGCTTGATAAACTTAATCCAGTTGTGAAGATTGCCTGTCATATAAAAAGTTGTGTATGTGCTTTGAGGAAGAACACCACGAGCAAGTTCACGAGATAAACCAAGGTCGATCAATTGTTGATAGCTCGCAAAGCTGAACTCAGTTGCTAGTTTGAATATACTGTCTGCTTCACTTGAATCAATAACTCCATCCGAACATTGAAGATTATCTTTAGCTTGGCCTCTTAACTCATCTGGCTTCCAAAACTTGATCAGCTCGGAAGTGTATCTTCTACTTACTTCATTATATGAGAATGTCCTATGTCTCATGATTTGAGAACGCACAAACATAGGAACGATCAAGATGAATGTAGCTGTGCAATGTTCAAAAGGTGAAGAGTGTCCATGTGCTGCTAAGAACTTAATGAGCTTCTTGTCTTTTACAGTTAGCTTGGTCTCTGTGATATCATCTTTTAGAAAGCTGACTCTTGCGCTGTCAACAACTCTTTTATCGCTACCCATGAAGTCAATTAGATTAGCTTCACTGTTCTCTCTGTAAATCTTACCCATGTTTATTCCCTTTGATTAGCTTTGACACTGAAGAAGCTGTATATTTCCTGTTTTCGTTTTTTGTCTTTAACCCAGCGTTGTTGAATGTTTTTGCGATCTCTGCATAAGTAAAGCCCAAACGTTGATATTGTATTGCTAACATTCTGATTTGATAGTCAATTCTCACTGTGAGTTCCTTATGTCTTTTTTGATCAAGGACGATGGCGCTTAATTTGTCTTCTTTACGCAATGTACTCTCTAAATCTTCCTTAGTGGCATCCGTCTATCAACATCATTTCCAGGCATTGAGCCATCAGCTTTCATTTGAGGCTTGATTGATTTCACGTTGATATAGAATTGTTTATCAAAGCTCTTGAGCGCTCCCTCAACAAGTATTGTGTCGCCTTGTTGAGTAGTCTCTGAAAGCATCCGGCCTAGTTGACCGAATACTCTTACTTCATGTATTTCGATGTCTTGTTTCGCTTGCTGATTCTTATCAACATAAGCATCAATAGTTCTCACTTTGAGGAGTAAGTATTGAGTGTATTTATTTTGTTCGATCTTTGGAGCTTCGACTACATCGCCCTGAATCATTATTGTGTTTATGCTTCTCGCCATCGTCTATCTCTTTCCTGAGTTTGACTAGTCTACCGGCAAAGTAATCAGCGCTTTGAGCAGCCGTTGGTAGATGTCTATTTTCTGTCCAAAAGTTGAAGTAAGTTTGAGCTTGCTGAAGCTCTAGACGAAGCTTTTCTATATTCTTCAAGACCAATCTCCATAAGTATTCGAGCAACGTTGGAAGATGCACGCTTCTCGCTGAGTGCGATGCGTTCTATTTCTTCTCTTAGTTCTACACCTATTCGAAATGACATTGGTTTATTTTCCATAACTTCCTCCTTTGTCTACATAGTAAACACCTTGTAAACATAAAACGAAACAGGAAAATAAAAAAAGCTTATCTATTCATGAGATCTTGTACCAAAAAGAGACTTACAAACAACCAAAGTCAAACCGTGTTTAACACACTTTGTTTTTAATAAATTTATAAATTGAGAATAGATAAGCGAGGCAGAACTTAAAACAAACTCAGGATGCTTTCAAGAGTTATTTCACTCCCCACGCTGACAAGTCTCCATTGTCGCCTCGCCTGTCTCTTCCTTGCATGTAAATTGGTTTCTTAAAGATTGCTTGAAGTCTTGATGCTCCGGCTTTGTTTCGATTCAATGCTCGGTTGAATAACTCGTCAGGAGTCAAGTTCGTGGTCATGACAATGCTGAGCTTACCTGCTGCCCATCGTTCATAGATTCTTTGAATGATGTCGATGGTTGTGCTCTTAAACCAGTCTGTCATATTAGCACCTCCACCGATTCCGCCAAACTCATCAAAGAGTAGTAGATCAGTTTTAGCAAGCCATTGGTCCAAAGGATTGTCGTCTTTGCCTTTGAATGTTCTTTTGATTAGGTCGATCAATTGAGTGTGAGTTGTAAACATAACTCGATGATCAGAGAAGACTGCTTGTTTCGCCAAAGCATAAAGTAATGATGTCTTGCCGTTCCCTGGCGCTCCCCAAAGATAAAGACTTGGAGATACATCATCACGCTGATCTTTTGGAGTATTGAGCCAAGTCACCAAGGTTTTAACTTTGTCAAACTGCTCTTGAGAATCAAACTCGTATCGTCCGAGATGCATCCCAATCGCATCGTAAGGAAGTTGAAGATTATTAAGCTTTTTAAGTCTTCTTCTTGGTCGCTCGCAGTATTTACAGATTGTTGCGGTCCTGTTGCCAAGTTCACAAACTGAGTAGATGAAGCCCTCGCCACATCTTCCACAGTACGGAATCTGTTTAGTTTTGAAGTAAGCTGCTGATTGATGAATCATCTCGTGGTCTTCAAGATTGTCATGATTTAGATGGCGAAAGTCTTGATAAGTTACTTTTGGTTTTTCAGACTTTGGCCTGTTTGCTCTTAATCGTTTGAACTCTTCTAAGTGTCGAGTGATCTTTTCCACTTCGCTCGCTAAGCTTTTCATAGTTTAGTCCTTGTCTTTCATGTCAGTGTTTTGAGGGATAACATTTAAAAGATCATTCTGTAAATGATCTCCCCAGAGTTCAGCGTTTGGAGTTCCCCAATCTTCAGCCTCTCCATTATAAGCAGAATCCTTAATACACTCTTGGCCAAGTGATGGGTTTATATATTGAGAATATATTGAAGTATTATTGTTATCTATTGATAGTGATAGTCTTTGGTTATCACCCTCTGATAGTTTTTGGTTATCACCTGCTGATAGCCTTTGGTTATCACCCCCTGATAGTCTTTGGTTATCACCCCCTGATAAGCTTTGAACTTCTTCAGCCTTAAAAGTTGGTGTTTGTTTCTTTGATTCTTTCTTCTTATATCGTTTAATCTTCTTTGCTTCATAAGCTTGAATAAGGTCAATGTTAACCTTGATTGGTGGTGCTGTTGTTTTCGTGCTCTTAAAGACATCTCGCTTAATAAGATTAAGCTTCTCTAATTGTGTCATACACTTTGATACTGTCTTGTAATTAGTACCGGCCAAATCTGCTAAGTCTCTTTGTGAAACGATCTTATAGTTTCTTGAGCTTTCCCAATTACTCCAATCAACTCGACTAAGAATTGCAATCAAGATCAGCTTGGTTGTCGCTGTTATGTCACGTCTTTTCATTACCTGAATACTAAGCTCATCTTTTAGAGCAAGTCCATTCTTCTTTGTCTCCATGTCAGTCTCCTTATATATAGAGTGAACAACTATTAACAATGTTAGCTTACTTTGTCTATAACTTTTTTTTTCTGCAAAAAAACTTGACTATGCTTTTTTAGTCTGATAATTATTCAACATGTTCAACAGATCGCCCAAGGAGAAGAGGCAATGAAAAGACTAAGTACAAAAACAATTCAATCATATGACAGCGTAAAACTTGCGAAAAACTTGGATAGACTCATGAATAAGTTTGATGTTTCACCTTTCAGAGTCGATTTATCATATGGAACTATTTATGAGTTTTCAAAGAGTGATTCAAGCTATCAGCAACTTTGCAGCATTAACGATTACAACAAAGAGACTATTGTTGACTGTATTGATTCAGCTTGGAGAACTCTTGAAAGAGGCACAAACAATGACTGAAGAGAAACGTAAGCAACTAAAACAGATGATCAGAATGAATACGCTCGCTGAACAGTCCGGAACTAAACTGACTTATCTATCACGAATCATCAACAATCAATCAAAGCCAAGCGCTGAACTGGCTGATCAACTAGCAAAGACAGCAAATCAGATCATCCTTGCACACAAGCTAGCAGAGATTGCCAGTAAGCTAGTTCTTCAAGATCAGTTTACAGCTCAAGACTTTTTAGAAAACAAATAAAGGACCACTGACATGGATATAAAGACACTATCAATCACAATGAGAATCGAACTACTTCAAGCAAAGAGAAGACTACTCGAAGCTGAGAACGATGATCAAGACATTGAGCAAGATGACATCGCTCAATACGAAGACGAACTGAATACTGAACTCGACAGAGAAGCAGCACTAGAACTAAACCAATAATAAAAGGAACACTGACATGAATCCCGACAATCAATACTTTCTTACTTTCGCTTTACTCAATGATGAAAAACTCAACGCAATTCAGAAGAAGCTTTGGACTAAGCTTTGGGAAGCTCCACAAAACTTTTCTTCTGATGAGTGGCAATTGTTGACAGCTATTAAGAACGAAATCTCAAAAAGAAACTAATCAAAAGGAACACTGACATGAATCCCGACAATCAATTTATCCAAGACCTAAAACTAGGTTGCTTACTAACAATCATTATCGCTCCGATCTTCTACATCATGATCACTTTTGGTGGTTATCCTCCGGCTGATGAATGTGCAAACGCTATCAAGAATGGCACTGGTTACACTCGACAAAAGGCGCTGATTAATACTGAGCCAAACTATGGAAACATTCGAGCTTGGTGCGTTAACAATATAGAGACTTGGGAAGATCAATTAGACCAGGCTCGTGACTATCAAACAGCTGACTATCAATTCTAATCAAACAACTTAGGGAGAACATTATGAAATCAATCTATATTCCAAAAGACATTAATGAAGCAATCAACATCGCTCAATTACTCGACAATAGAAACGCTCAAGACTTGGTAAAATGTCATGCTGCTTTTGGTCACCACTTCAATGGAGATATTGGCTTGGTTCAAACTCAAAGCTTTTGTCTTCGCGGTAAACCTAGCCTTGGCGCAGATGCGATGGCAGGCATTTGCAGGAACTCAGGACTTGTTCGATTCATGAGAATAAGCTCTTGGACTGCTCAACAATGCACAATGGAGTTTAGTCGTAAAGATGAACCAAGCGAGATCGTCCATACTTTTGTATATACGATTGAGATGGCTCAAGCCCAAGGTCTAACAAACAATCGAAACTGGAAAACAATGCCTTTGCAAATGCTTAGATCAAGAGTCCTGACAATGGGACTTCGTGCAACGTTTCCGGATGCGGTCAGTGGTATTTATTCAGCCGATGAGATAGCAGACAACACAAACATGAGCGATGACGAACGAGCACAAATAAGCGCTGACTCACTCGGTGAAGAAATCAATATCCGACAAGCTCCACAACAAAGACCAGTACAAACTCAACCTGCTCAAGCTCCCAAAGAAGAACCAAAGAAAGTTCAAAAAAAAAGTCAACTGAAGAAAGTTTGGTCGTTTAATACTGAAGAAGAGTTTTGGGATGTAGTCGAAGAGCATGGAATCTCAAGAGAAGAAGCGCAAGGCAGACTCAACAGACAAAAGCTTGATCCGGCTGATATGAACCCCGAAGAGCTTGAAGATGCTTTCTATAGCTTTTTAAGACACGATGTCTTAAGGAAGTCTTGGGTAAATCTTCATGAGTGGTGGAAGCATGATAATCAAGAAGCCATTGACGCTGTACATAGTGGGTTTGTTGCACAGTACCCACAACTTGCAGATTGTCCACCTCACATCTATGGTCCAAGAATTATCGAGCCCGCTTATGCTGAACTTGTCAGTGTTCTTAATCGAGTACCTGATGAATACATGAACGAAGCTAAGAAGTTATTGACCTACATGAAGAGAAACGACTGGACAAAAGTAAATGAGTTCTTTGACTTATGTTTCAATTGATACAAGCTTCACTTGATTCTCTCTAAGATAAGCAAGACCACTACTCGACCTCTTTGGACAATACACTCTAACTATTCCACTGTGATGAATCGCCTTGGCACACATAAGGCAAGGATCACAGTTGACTATAAGCCACTTACCAAGAGTTGAATTACCTGTTCTTGTTGCGTTCAAGATGGCGTTCATTTCTGCATGATGACAGCCGATATCGTTTTGAGTTCCGCTCTTTATTTCTTGGTCGGTACGCTTGCAAGTTTGACCACCACATAAGTGATCATGACTTCCTCTTGGTGTTCCGTTGTATCCCTCACTAATAATCACATTAGTTCCAGGATCTACAATGACAGCTCCAACTTTGCGACGTGGACAAGGAGAGCTTGAAGCGATTAGATCACATTGCTTGATCCTGACTTTTAGATGCTTGTCTTTCAATTTTGATTGATAAGAACTGTCAACTGGGTCTCAAGTCGTGCGTTTGATTCCATCAGCTGATTTAGCTTTCCATTGATCTCGTTGAGTTGATTGTCAACTTTGCCTGCTCTTGTTTCGAGAGACTTGATTTGTTGCTTCATCTTCCCAAGATCTTCAGCTTTCTCGCCTTTGTCCTTGTTTGTCGTGTACCAAAAAACCAAGAGCGCCAATAATTGGCCGACATCAATCGGATTCAAATCCATGATTACTTTCCTATTAAATACATTGTTGTTGTTGAAGCGGACACAATAGCAAGACCACCGACAACATATAAAAGTATTTTAGAATAGTTCTCTGATTTGCTCAATGATGTTTCAGTTTCTTTGAGTCGATGCTCATATGCTGCTATCAAATCAGTTTGACTCGACTCACGATTTAAAGCGATGTCAAGTTGACGCTTCGAGCCTTGCATACATTCATTATAAGTTTCAGTGATCGCCCAAGAACAAAGATCAGTCGAGTTCTCCATGGCTGATTTCAAACGAATGAAATCATGGACTGACAACATCATATTTGTTGACTTAGCAGTTTCACCAACTTTGATCTTTTCACCCTGAACTACGCTGATTCCTTTACCTAGCCAAATCGCTGTCGGAGGTATATCAACAAGGGGAGTCAGGAAGATTACAACGCTTAAAAAAAAACTCATTTAGTCCTCACAGACAATCTTCTTATAGTTGTCGAGTGCTGAGCTTACTTGCTCATCACATTGACGCTTACAATCAATCACAGCGCCACCGATAGCTTTAGCCTTGCACTCTGTCAACTGTTCATTAAGCTCAATGGCCTTGCTCGTAGATTGACGCTCTTGAATGATATAGTCAGCACAAATATATCCTGGCTCTTGATAGCCGAACATGTAGCCAACGACCATGGCGAGTACAATGCAAAAACAAGCGATTGCATAGGGTATAGTGTCTCTGTTTGCTAGTAGTTGCTCAATCATTCTATTCTCCATACTGCAAGTCTCGACTTGCCTCCATAATTCGGTACTGTATATGCATCAGTTGGATTTATAACATAACTCGATGAACCTTCAGCCCAAATTGATAATTCAATATTACTCCCACTTTCAATGTAAGCAGTAGCAATTTGATTCTTGTAGGGATTGCCTGAGTTAATCATTCCATTTTCTCTGCCCTCATGGCCTAAAGTCGTATATGTTGCTGAGCTTGAATCATAAGATCGCCAGTAGTATTCTATATTCCAAGTACCTCCGGCTGCTTTTTTTACACTTAAAGCAGACTCTAAATAATACTTGCCTGCGGGAAGAGTGATTCTATCGTCTGTCGTGCTAACAGTTGGAGTGTAATTGAAATAGTTTTGCTGTGTGTAGATAGTAGAGTTTAGCTGTACAATAGCACTTGCTGTGCTCCTGCTTTGATTGTCAGTACATGTGAAAATATGCTGACTGAGCTTAAGTTTATGCGCTCCTAAAAATGTCATGATAAGCTCCTATGTTACACGATAATATTCAAGGTGAGTCCAGTCTAACCAGGCCCATTTTCTTGAACTCACTGCTGTATAATTTTCATAAATTTTCACTACATTATTTCTGCAATAGCTTTCAGAGTCGCCTTTCATGTACTGAGTGTCATTCTCATCACATGTTCGACCGCTAAAAACATATTTTCTATCTGTTGTGTCTGTCTCATTATCACTAGCGCAATACTGCGATAGTCTTAAACTAGTTGCTTGTGTTTCGTCTGCACAAATACGAGTTATTCCCAATATTGGAGTGCTAAATGTATTAGATCTATCTGAACTATCATAAATGCTTCCACTATCCTCAGTCTGATCAAAGCCGATTTCTGCCACTGTTGACGCATTAGTGCCACCTGTTGCAAAGCATAAACCTAAGCCTGGTCTTTTTAAAAATGTCATAAATCCCCCTTGCAAATTCTTATATAGCCACCTGAGTCAGTAGCAGAGCCTCCTAATGCTGTTAGTCTTAATCTAACTTTAACGCTTGAAGTGACATCAAATGCATAAACAGCCGATGAGTTTTGCCCAGTTCCATCTCCAGTGATCGGGACTTTACCAACTTTACCAACATTAGCAAATGAACCACTAGCGTTAGATTGCCATGTAAACTGCACATTGGCAGTAGTAGTTACATAAGGCACAGCATAAAGCACATAGCGCCCTCTACTTAAAGTTATCTCATCACTGTCAGATGCGCTAATCGATAACGACAAATTACCAACTGCATTACTCAAGCCATAAGGTGAACTTGTGCTACTTGCATAACTGTTACTTAAGTCAGCTATTGCTATTTGTAATGATCCAAGTTTATGAACAAAAGTCATATTAAGCTCCTTAGATAATAAACCAGTTTGAGCCATTTGTAACCAGTGTTACACTTTCATATTGAACAATATCGAACGTGGTTTGGCTACTATGATCAATGTACTCAGAGCCATCTGGATCAATAGTAATTGTATAAGCTCCAAGATTCTTAATCTGATACTTGTATCCACTTCCACAACTTGAAGTCGATGGAAGTAAAACAGACACATTAGTTGATGGAGTTAATAGATAAATCTCTTCATTATCTGCATGTGTTGAGATTGTATAGTTTGATCCTGGACTTGCACTTGTTACAGTCGGAGCACTACTACCACCACTTTGAGCAACCCAATCGAGATTTCCACTTCCATCAGTTTTTAAAACTTCACCTGCATCACCATCATCATTTGGAAGTGTTAATGTATAACTAGCAGCGGCTGAATGTGGAGGCCCTTTAAGCGTTATTCCATGTGAGTTTTGCTCACAGTTTAGAACGATTCGACCGCTTCCACTTGTTGCATTGCCCTTGATTATGAATGATCCATTTCCATCAGGAGCGACTTCAATATCACCGTTGGACACAGAAACAATGTCTTGACCATTGACATCAAGACTACCTCCGAGCTGTGGACTTGTATCTGATACTACATCAGCGATCCCACCTTTAGTTTCGGAAGTGATCAAGAAGCTTGAGCCGTTGTATCTAATAAAGATCTCTTGTTTATTCAGAGTTATTGTGTGAGAGCTTGCGTTTGTCGCTGAGCCTACATTATAGAAAATATTACTTGTTGATGTGTCTGCTGAATTAAGCTGAATAGTCACAGAGTAAGAAGCAGCTGAAGTGAAAGCGATTGAATCTCCATCGATTAGAGTGCTTCTTGCAGGAAGTGTTAACGTAAGACTATTTGCTGTTATATTGTAACCCCTATTTTTAAATATATTTGAGTTACTTGAAAGCGTTGTGTAGTCGATGAACTTTCCAACGTTGGTCAGATTAGAACCATCAACAGCAGGAAGTTGAGAGCTTCCATTTAACTGTACAAGATTACTTCCTCCAGTACCTGCATTTAAGATAGCAGCAGTACCAAGGCCAAGATTGGTTCGTGCTGTGGTAGCGTTGTTCAAATCGCTTAGATTGTTAGCTATAGCAAGCTTGGTTGAATCGGTCGCTGTGATCCCTGTTAACTGTGAACCATCGATCGCAGGTAGTCCGGTCGAGTCTGCTACAATCACGTTTCCATTCGCTACACCTGTTGTCAGTGTTGCAACGTTGCCAAGGCCTAAGTTAGTCCTTGCTGTGGTAGCGTTGTTCAAATCGCTTAAATTATTAGCAATAGCAAGCTTGGTCGAATCGGTCGCTGTGATCCCTGTTAACTGTGAACCATCGATCGCAGGTAGTCCAGTTCCATCCGCCACTATCACGTTTCCATTTGAAACACCTGTGGTTAGCGTTGCTACATTGCCAAGGCCAAGATTGGTTCGTGCTGTCCCTGCGTTGTTTAGATCGCTTAGATTATTAGCAATAGCAAGCTTTGTTGAATCTGTGCCTGTCACTCCTGTCAACTGACTACCATCGATGGCCGGAAGACCTGTGGAGTCTGCTACAATTACGTTTCCATTCGCTACACCTGTTGTCAGCGTTGCAACGTTGCCAAGACCAAGATTGGTTCGTGCTGTGGCTACATTAGTCAAATCACCAAGGTTTTGAGTTTTAGCAAGTCTAGTCGAATCATTCGCTGTCACTCCTGTCAACTGACTACCATCAATCGCAGGAAGTCCAGTTCCATCCGCTACTATCACGTTTCCATTTGAAACACCTGTGGTCAGCGTTGCTACGTTGCCAAGACCTAAGTTAGTCCTTGCTGTGGTAGCGTTGTTCAAATCGCTTAAGTTGTTTGCAATAGCAAGCTTGGTTGAATCTGTGCCTGTCACTCCTGTCAACTGACTACCATCAATCGCAGGTAGTCCAGTTCCATCCGCTACTATCACGTTTCCATTTGAAACACCTGTCGACAGTGTTGCTACATTGCCAAGACCAAGATTGGTTCGTGCTGTGGCTACATTAGTCAAATCACCAAGGTTTTGAGTTTTAGCTAATCGAGTCGAATCATTCGCTGTCACTCCTGTCAACTGTGAACCATCGATCGCAGGTAGTCCGGTCGAGTCTGCTACAATCACGTTTCCATTTGCTACACCTGTTGTCAGTGTTGCAACGTTGCCAAGACCTAAGTTAGTCCTTGCTGTGGTAGCGTTGTTCAAATCGCTTAAGTTATTAGTAGTGATCAGTACATTAGTTGGCTCGGTATTATCGATCTTATCGATCTTGCTATTTATGATTGAACCGCCCATATCAGCATTGATCAGTAGACTGTCGTTAATGTCCCAAGTTTGGCCGTAAATTGTGCCTGCTGTTGCAATCTTATAATAATCACCTTGTTCGGCATTTGCTAAACTTGGTGCACCTGTAGTTGCGTTAAATGTGCCTTTGTATTCAAGGCCTCCTGTTACAGCTCCACCGCCACCACCTGTAAAAGTTTGTGTTTTAATCGACATAATCTACTCCTTATTTATTGAAGCCGGCAACAATGACAACAGAGTCACCGCTTGCGCCTTTTGCATATGCAATAGATGTCACTGAAGTTCCGGCTTGAAGTGCTTGGCTATCAATCTCAAATCGACCAAATACTGGAATCACTCCATCGGTGTTTGTCTTGCCATCACTACCACCTGAAGCAGCTCTTAATTTCAAAAAGCTTAGTGTTGATGTAGATGAGCTAATCAAAGCAATGAAGGCAAACTGTAAACCATCAGTTAGTTGAGTGCCTGTAATTGTGTCATAAAACTCATTACTCGTTAATGTATGCCAATCGGTGTCTGACACTGAAGAAGCGTTGTAACTTGCTACAACTTGACCTGCTGTGATTGGGTTTTGTACTCCAAGTTTACTCATTTGATTTGTCCTTTGGTTGTGGTTGGGGTTGGCGCTTTGCCATGACATTCGCACCGGCATAAATGAAGAATAATGTATCAATCAATCCTAAAACTTCAGTATGTGCTTTGTCTAATAAAGCTAGAATAAAGCAACATCCCAAAGCAGAATAAAAAGCTAAGACTTTCCGTCCTCCTGCTTTATCTAAAAGTTTAGGATCACTCATCAAAGTCATCTCCTAATAGTCGATAAACGTGAGCAAACTCTGTTAGCTTACGTTCACGCTTGATGACTCCCTCACCATACTCTCCATCGCCAAGAGTGCCATGAGCATTCCCCTCAATGGTTGTGATATATCCCTCATTGATTGTGGAATTATCAATACAAAGAGTTATGTGATCGCCTTGGATTGATCGCTTGGAAGTATACACCACAACAATATCACCTGGCGAAACCTTGGCATGATCAATCGAGCGTGAAGTTTTCGACCATGCTTTATACATACGATAACAGCTAGGGAAGATCTTGTTTCTTATTGGGAACTTGACAGCTTTATGAGCAAAGGCAGCAAACGCACCACACCAAGCAAATTGACCATTCTTTATATAATCAGATTCCCAAGACCAGCCTATGCCCTCTTTGGTTTTGATGTATGTGTTGATTCTTTGACAAGGATCATAAACAACTCTTTCCCATTCTTGGCTTGCTCGATCAAGTGCCTGTCGTGTTTGCTCTGACAAGTGTGGAGTCGAAAAGCTTGGCTGAAAAGCATTTGATGGAAGCTCATCTATATCAAGCTTTAATTGATTGATTGAACGTTCTTGTCTTCTGATCTCATGTTTAAGATCTGAGATTTGGTTTTCAAGTTCTGCTTTAGTTGGCATCAGCTAAACTCCTGAGCGTCGGTTGATGTGTTTATAATACTGCTTGCATTTGCCAAATAAGCATCGGCTTGATGATTGGCGCTAGCATTTGCGAAAGTGGTTGGCTCTAAAGTTCCTCCAATTGTAGAGATACCATGAGCACTTGTAAACGTGATAGTATTTGAAGATATGCTTTGAATTTCAAGGCCTATGATAGCGTTGTCATGATCGCCAGGAGGTAGATAATCAACAACGTCACCGACTGCAAAGAAGCTCACATCATCAACATCGCTTAAGCTGAAATCATCGGTAGCGAGTAAAACAGTTGTACTTGTCGGAGCAAGGCTAACCTTAGCTGTTGCGTTCCAAGCTACTGGACTTAAACCTGTCGTTAATAGTTCAATCTCACAACCCTCGCTCATTAGCTCTTGATTGATTGATCTAATCATGCCAACACCGTTGGTCACTCCATAAGAATCACTATATCCTCTGAGATGTGGTGAGCTTACTGTGACATATGAACCGACATCTAAGAAAGCACTTGGACCAGTACCGATCAAGCCTCGCCAAACTCTCAGAGGATTCGAGAGAATGTTGAAGATTCTTGAAGAACTTGGAAGAAAAAAATTAAAGTTATCTCCTGCATTTCTTCCGAAGTCTCTTGAACTCACTCCGGGAAGACTCAGAGTGATCTTGCTTCTTTCTCCACCATAGCGATTGATCGCTTCTTGATTGTTGAAGATGACTTCATTTAAAAAGCTGTCTTCATCTATATCATAATCAAACTCATATTTTATTTGTGTGACTATGTCTTCGTATATATCCCAATACGGAGGAGGTTCAGCAAGCCAATCGCCCGACTCAATAGACAATGATGTATCTGTTGACCTTTCAGCACCAAGTGATTGAAGACTTAAACGACTTCGGCCGGTTGTCTCATCTCGCTTCATGACAAGACAAGCTCCCATGAGTTTCAGAAGACTGTCGAACGTTGGTCTTAAATTAGTTCCATCACCTGCAAACTGATTTGTAAATGTATAAGGACAAGAAGCACCGATGGCCAAAAAGCTTTCTTCATCTATGTCACTGCTAGAAATGTTAAGACCGATTCCAAGAACGTCATAAGTTCCATTGACTTGATCACCTCCGCCACTTTCAAGAAGCTTAAGCATGATCTCACCTGCATTGTCTTCAACTACTTGACTTCCTCTAAAGATCAGTACTCTTTCCGAACCTTGCCAATCTGCAAAGCTGACATTTCCTTGGAAGTTGTTGAAGTCTGCTATGTGTAAAAGTCTTCCTACAGATTGACCGCCAAATGTCGCACCTGTCTCATGAGTTACAATGAAAGTTTGTTTTCTTGTTGTTTGAGTTGATCTGTCAAAGTACTTAACGATTACATCATAAGTCTCTCCGGCCGTTTCAGTTGTCGGCAATCCAAGAGGACTTTCAATCAAGATTTTAGATTCAAAGTTTTGATAATAACCAAGAGCTATATTTCTTAAGTTAAAGAATCCTGTTCTTGGTTCGGTTGACGCTGTTATCTCTGTAAATGTATCGCCTTGATCTGTCGGGATTGGGTCATCTTCAGCACCTATATCTAAAGGATAATAAAGACCAATACCTGGAGGAAAGTTTAAGCTCGTTCCATTGTTAGTGTAGAGCCTTGGAGATGATGAACCAAACTCTGATTCTATGTGTTGTTTGAAGTTCCTGAAACCATTGAACCCATTCCACAAAACAACCTTAGCAGCAAAAGGAGAATTACTGAGTTTATTAACTCTAATTACATTGTCTGAATTAAGTCTCCATCGAGCTACACCACCGCTTAAGCCTTGAGTTGTACTTGGACCACTTGAGGCAAGAACACCATTGATTACGTCCGGCCATTCTTTGACCTCACTAGTTCCAAGTTGATGTTGTTTTAATTCATATCTGTTGACTGATAATAATAAAATACTATTTGTGATTTCAGTTGCTGTCAGTGCCTCGCTTGGAGAGCTATCTGCATTTACTATGAATCCATCATGGCCTAATGAAGATGAAGTGTTGAAAGTAAAGCCAGTTGGGAAGACTCCTGCATTATTAAAGTTTTCTTCATTGAACTTTTTTAGTTTTGGGTATCTTGGATGAGCCCCAATATATTGGTCACGATCTGGTCCACTTGGTAAAGAAGTATCAAAGTCATCTAAGTAATTTTCACTACTGCTATTATTCACCATCAAGCCAAGAAATGTATTAGCAGTGATTGAAGCTGTCGTGTCAGGAATTAAAGACGGTGGAGCGTTCTCTTTGTCATTTCCTAAACCAAGAGCATACTCTAAAGCACTTCCATAATTGCCATCGAAATAATGATATCCTTGGACGAGTCTACTTTGATTAATCTTATCGCTTAACTCAGTATCAATCAAAGCTGTCAATGGTACGATTGAAAGAGAGATAGAATCACCTGCCTCTACAATTGGACTTTGCTCGATAAATCCATTAATCACTTCAATGTAAGTGCTGACCGTTCCATCCGGATAACGATGAGCCATGAAAAGCTTTGCTCGTCTACCTCTAAAAGTTGTGATCTCTGTTGCGACTTCAGGAAGAAAACTACCTTCTAATCCTAAGTTATGATTTTGTGCTGTGGTGTTTCCTTGCGCTCTTGTTGCTGTGATGATTGAACTTGTGGCGCTACTTGCTCGGATTGTTTCAGAGCCAATATGGAACAAACGAGGATAAGTCAAACCGCTTAAGTCTGTATTGACTTTGATTGTCGTTTCTACTCTGTTTATATCTCCCGTTAATTGTGCTCTTTTGCTTGCGCTTCTTGCGCCACATCTCCCGAAAATTACACCAGGGTCACCAAGTCCACCTTTGCGATCTATTTGCAAGGTGATCGAAATGGCTGAGTATTGTCCTACTCCACCGCTTGGATCAATTGAAGCACTAAAAGCTCCGACTGATGAGATACCCTCTTGATCAATATAAGCAATACTTGTCGCTATGTTTGAATCAAGACTAGTTGTGGTCGGTGGTGTCGTGCTGTGATAGCGATACTCTAAACCGCTCACTTGTAAAGCGAAGATTCTTCGACCATGTTCTCTTTTTATTGTCATGATGTTACCTCAGGCACGAGTAAATCATATATATGAACAGTAAAAACTTCTACATAATTAAAGTCAAAGCGTAGATTCAACAATTGGCCACGATTTGAAGTTGGAATAAATAAAGGCCTTGGAAAGTCTGCGCTCGTGTTTGTTGGCGCTTCAATTAATTGTGTACCTGTAAAAGCTGTCATGGTTTCAAAGTCGCCACCTGTCAAATCAAGACCTTGCTCAAATCTTACACCATGATCAAGGATTGTTCCTGAGTAACTGTTGCCAGTTGTATTCCTTAATTGAACGTCAAAAAAACTATTCAAATTAACATCGCCTGCCGTTCTACATTGAACGATCAAAGCTAAATGTGAACTGATAGGAGTGCTTTGAAATAATAGATTATATTGATTTATGTTCTTGTAAAGTGTGCTTGAACCTTGTCGCCCTCCAACTGTAGCATCAACAGTTTGACCCACATAATAATGAGCTTGACCTAAGAACTTGCAGTGTGTCATCTGAGCAAGAGCGCTCGCCATTTGACTCACTGTTGATCCAAAGAGTAATTGGTTATTGAAGCAACCTTGTTGATTTGGAAGTTTTTTATATCCGGTTGGTATTAACACTTTAAACTCCTATGATCGACAAGCCTTTGATATAGACTGGAGAGCTTGTGATCTTATTATTATCACCAAGTAAGATCGCTTGATTTCTTGATGTTGGCATCAAGCCAACTTCGTACATAGATAGTCTGAAATCTCGACTATAGTTTGCAAGTTCACTAAGTCTTAAACTCAACCCATAGCTATTCCAACCATTTTGAACGATGGCTAATCTATAGCCAAATATATCTACTTCAAAAGTACCACTTGAATAATTCTCAACATTGATAAATACATCCACGTTCAGATCATCTATTTGATTCATGCCACCAAACAAAGACACGATTGAATACATCAAATCAAGGTCGAAAGTCCCTATACCTTTAGCCGGTTCGGTGCTGCCGCTTATAGTGTTGAAAGCTCCCGACCAATTGAATAAGGTTCGGCCTCGTTTTCTTATGGTCGTTATATTGTTAATAGTCTCTACACCAAATCGAGCACTTAAAGGCCTGTCAGCTCCAAGTCTATTAATTCCTTGTGGTGTGAATGTATCTGTACCTTGTTGAAGAACTCCTGTTGTCAGTGGTGAGCTTAGAGGCGACCACCTACCATTTACATTTGCTATTTCTACAAAGCCACTTGAACATTCTATAAACAATGTCAGCCTACAAAATGTTTCCGTTTCTGTGCCAGTGACTGAGATAGTTAGTTCTTCAAAAACACTTCCATATCTGTTTGTATCAGTGATCACAATCTCAGACTCATAAGTGTTCCCGGAAAGTGGAAACGTTAAACGTCCACCAACTTTATTTCCACTTGCTGACCTATGGCACGAAACGAAGAACTTAAATGTATTATGTATGTTGCTCGGTCTTGGGATATACCACTGACAAAGATCAGTCTTTGAAGTTGCTGCTGATCTAAAAACAGTATTCCCCCAACTTTGCGCCACAACATCAACACAACCACCAAGAGCAAAAGAATAGTTTTCAAGTTCTCCAAGTTTTGAGATCTCTGTTGTTCTTAGAGTCAAGCCTGCTGTGACTCTGCTAGGGTCAACTAACACTGGAGGCGATGTATAAGAATTGCTCATAATTGTTCAATCTCCATCGATACAGGTACTCTTCTTTTTAACCTTGTTGGATAAGCTAAATCAAACGAACTATCAATCAAGCTCCCTCTTACTCTGCCATAAGCTCCGTTATCTTCAGAAGTAAACATAAGGTCAAAGCTTGGCTGACTTGCGTTGACTTGGCTTGTGATCAGTGCTCGTCTTGAGTCTCCCCAGGACTGATAGAAGTTGATTCGTTCACCACTCGAAACCAACGGCAAAAAGTTATTTGTAAAGTGTCTATAATCATCAGATTCATCGAGTAAAGCATCAAGATCAAATCTTAGTATTGACTTTATATAAGAGCCTATGAAGTTTGATACATAACCACCGCCAATCTTTCGACGACTTTGGCTCATGTTTTCTACTGATAAGTGATGGCCTTGATAAGGTCTTGATGGAATTAAAACAGCTTGGTTTTTGTAGGTAGATGTTAGACGAGAGTGACTTCCATCGACCACAGTTGACTCTCCCCCTGTGAATCCTAAGAGATCCCTTATGGTCGTATTGTTCCAGGTTATGTCTCCTAATGATGTTGTGTAGTGACATTGAGTGAAACCTTGATCTGTTATTGTCCAAGTGATTGTCGTTGAGCTTTGAGCAGTATTATCCAGTGCTTGAAGTGAGCTTAGTCCAAAGCTGTCAGAATCACTTTCATTATAACCACGAATAAAACAAGTAACATCTTGAACATCGCTCTTGATACTCGGAAAGTTGAAAGTGTCAGAGCCTCCTGACTCGTCTATTCTATAGCTCACATCATCAAGGTCAATCAGTCCTCTTGTCCAATCATTGGGAGCACTGAGAATATAAACCGAACCGACTAAGCTAGAAACAAGCGTTGAACTACCAAAGCCAAAAGGGTCATTACTTCCGGTTGATGTAACTTTGAATTGAACACTTGCTTGAATAGTGACTTTATCATCTGAGTTGATTGTCATAGACCAAGAAGCGCCAAAAGTAGCCAAGCTTAATTGATGATCAGCTTTGAAGCTTGCGTCACTACCTCGTCCATTCAAGAAGAACAGAGCATCTTCATAAACACCTTGACCGCTTGCATATGTTGGAAGAGCCACCGCACTTCCTCCGGATCGAGTAAATACAGTTGTCCCACTTTGACCAGTCATATCAAACGAAGTGAGAAGTCCAAAGTTTGGAGCAGGATTATTCAAAGGCATGTTACATCGCTCCTCTTCGTGGTGCTCCACGACGTTGTCTATTTTGTATGTTGGTTATCCGATCAGCCAAAGCTTGCTCAGCTGACTGTTTAGTATCGTATATTACAGCACCGCCAAAGTTTATATTAAAGACCATGCTAGATGAGTCGGCCTCTTCTCTCTCCGGTGTACTTGCTATTTGTGGAGTCCCTGTTGGGGAAGTTGCACCGGCTGAAGCTGAAGCTCCGCTTGATGAACCACCACCGCCCAAAGCCTTTCCTGCCACACCTGCCGCCGCCGCCGCTCCTGTAAAGATCGCTGCTGATTTAAAGTGAGCAGGAGCTAAAGCAGCAGTTAAGGGATTAGCGAGCATTGAAAAACCTTTGGCTAGTTCCATTAAGGCTTCAACTGAAGCTTGCTGACCAAGACCAACTAAGACACTCCCAATGGACTTTTGAAAGCTCTCTCCAAATAACAAACTGTTATAAGTCGCTTGAGCAAAGCCAGTTCCAAACTGTTTTGTAAACTCACCAAGTTTAACAATCTGAGCATCCATAGTTCTGTTTTGGATTTTCTCTCTTTCAATGCTCTGTCTTCTTTGAAGCTCTGTGATTTCTTCTTGAGTACGCTCATTTAATCTGATTTCTTTTTCATATCTCAGATCTAAAAGAGCTAGTTCTCTAGTTGTTTGGTCTTCGATTTGTTTAGCGTCAAACTCAAGAGTAGAGAAAATGAAATTAGATCTTTGTTGAGCTAGTTGTTTTTCATGATTGAATCTTTTTTCTTGTTCTGTTTGCTCAATCTTTGCAAGTTCATTCTCTAATCGTTTTTTTGCAATGATTATCAGATTAGCGTTTTCACCTGCCAAAGCTAGCTCGTCATTGTATCGCTCTTTAGCTAAATCAATCGTACTTACACCTTGAATCCTCATCGACTCCAGTTCAAGGACTCTGATACTTTTTAGTTCGGCTTGAAGTTGTCTAGCCTCAGCAAGTTCCATCGCTTTAGCTCTTGCCCTTTCGGCTTGTGCTTTCTGTCTTCGTTTTTGGAACTCAGCTTGTCTTTTATTACTAGCATTTTTCTCAATGGTTGCGATCTCTGCCTCAAGTCGTTTTCTTTCGGCAAGAATGGCCTTTGATCTTACATCTTCTCCAATATCTTCAATGCCTTTGAGATCTCTTATCTTTTGTTTGCTTGCGATCTCTGCAATCTTACGCTGAGAATTAACTGTGTCTTTTGTAGCTTGTAATAAATTTCTATCTGCTTCACTGGAGATCTTAGCTTCAAGTTCTCTAATCTTTTTTAAGAACTCAGGAGACTCTTTGAGCTTATCTTCTCTCATCTCGGTGAGCTTGGCTCTTTCCTTAGCTCCTTTTATGGAAAGAGTGTCTGACTTCTGAGTGATCGGAGAGAGTTTGGCTTCAAGTCTTGCTATCTCTCGTCTCTTGGTTGCTATTGTTGTTTCAAAGAATAGTCTTTGAACATAGTTAACTTTTTCAGATTTAGTTTTCTTTTCAATCTGGACTATAGCTTCTTTTTGTAGTGCAATTTCAGCTCTTATTTCAGCGCCTTTTTCATTCAGAAGTTGACCCTCTTCTGTGAGTGCTTGCGCTCTTTGGCTTTGGATTCTAAAAGCTTCAATGTCTGCTTTGTTAAGCTTTACTTGAGCGTCACTAAGTTCTTCAATGATCGAAGTCAATTCACTTGCTGAGGCTCTATAAGCTTCAATCTTTAAACTAGCTCCACTAACTTCGCTTGAGTATTCCTTGAAAGCTTGGATTAACTCCATAATTGCAACAAGAGCGATTCCAATTGGACCGGCTAAAGCTGTAAAACTAGCGCCTCCATTCTTGGCAGCACTAGCAAGATCACCAAAGCCATCTACAACACCGCTCAATGATTCTCCGACACCACCAAGGGCTTGATTTGCTTCGCCTCCAAGAGTGCTTACTGCTTTTCCAACACTGCCAAAGGATTCACCGACCGCTTTAGAGCCTTCCTCTAATTTATCAAAGCCTTTCTCGGCTTGATCAGCATTTAAGACAACATCAATTTCAACTTGATTATTAGCCATTGTGAGCCTCTTTCATTGCACGTTCTTGAGCCCTGTATTGTGCTTCTTCTGTGTTTGAGTGTAGCACATCAACCGCTTCAAGTAAGGCACAACTTGGATTTGGATATGTGTGTGTAATTTTGGCCAAGCCTTGGCGATGCCTATGATAAGCTTGAACGATTGACGCTAGTCTATTCGAT
>Ga0181420_1000056_pt1 | contig 36094 bp, 49 predicted proteins | sample 43SPOviralmetaG_FD_130145 | JGI IMG/M metagenome (GOLD analysis project Ga0181420, IMG submission 130145) | Marine viral communities from the oligotrophic San Pedro Time Series (SPOT) site, San Pedro Channel, CA, USA - 43 SPOT_SRF_2013-05-22 | ecosystem: Environmental > Aquatic > Marine > Strait... | reverse complement strand
CTAATTCAATCAATGTGAATCCTTTACTTGTGTTTTTGATTATGTTCTTCATTCTATTATCCTTTCAAGATATTATGTTACGATTTAAGGTACTAAAGTTTTGTGTAGTTTAGATGGATTTTCTGTGTCCACTACCACAATAACTGGTGCTTGTGCAGATGAACCACTACCACTACCAGGTATTATTAAGTAACAATATGAACCATCCTGAAATGGTGATTTGATACCTTGATTACCAAAATCTTTTTTGAAATCAAGTGCACCATCTGAATCATATGATACTGATGTTTCAAGATTCATCCAACCACCTTGTAGTGCATCATCGTCATCACTTGCAGTAGAGAATACATAAACGAACTCTCCTAACTCAGATGTATATGATACTTTGTTATCAAGTATAGTTTCAACATATGCCTCAAGAGTTTCATCAGTAGATGTTCCCTCAGTTAATCCAATTCCACCTACTTGTGAATCATATTTGGATTGTCCTGGGAATCTACCCTTACCCTCTTCAGATAATGTTTGGTTATAAAAGTTATTAGCTACGGTAAGAATTTTATCAATGTTTGCCATTGTTTTCTTTTCCTTTGCACCTGCACCAACTTGTCCGAACTTAGGTGCGGCAGTTGTAGCGAGAGTTGCCATCATTGCAGTAGTAACTGCGAATTCTGCAAGAGAGTTTCCCCTACGATTTTTTAGTGTTTTTATTATGTTTTTGAACATTAGTTTTCTCCTATATTAGTTGTTCATATACTATATATGTTACAAAAAGCATACCAAACCGCGTCATTTTGAAAAAATAATTTAATTTATTTTTAAGTTAAGTTATTGTGGAAGTTATAGGCATAAAAAAACCACTCAAATTTGAATGGTATTTTTATTATACATAAGATTTTTTATTGGTGTCTTATTTTGAGACATAAAAGTGTCACACCCTTGTTCATATTGTTACACTTTTTGGAACATATCCCAAATGTGTTTTAATGCAAGTGCAATAAATCCCGTACCGATTGGATATCTCCATTTTTTAGTATCGTGTCGGAATTGTGAATTTAACTTTGTTTCTGCCCATAAACCCTCGTGAGGATTGAATAGATTTTCTTTTACAAATTTAATATCTGTGGATACTTCTTGATGTGCTTTATCCATTTCTGTCTTCATATCCTCAATAGATTGTGTAATGTTGTCAATCTTATTGTGAATTAATTCAAATTCTTTTTTATCTGCTTGATTCAAAAGGTTTCTCCGATTAGTTTAATTACTATACATAAATAGTATATATATTAAAAACTACCAATAAAAATCAGAAAAAATATAACTTAATTTGTCTTTTTAGGTTTATATAGTTTACCTGTGTGATAATTTTTTTTCTGTTTATATCTTTTGCGTGGTTGTGGTTTACCTCTTTTTGATAATCTGAAGATTTCTTCCTTTAAGAGTTGTCTTTGTACTCTTAAATCTCTTATTTCAGATTCATAATCACCTGCCTTACCTGCAGTAAACAATGCGAATAGTAATACACCTAATGCACTACCAATGAATAATCCACATCCAAATGCTACCCATACTGGTTCAATCATTTTTCTTGTCCTTTATCTAATTTCTTGTTAATATCAGATAACTCTTTTTCTAATTCTCGAATTACCTCTTTAATGGTATCTGGTGTTTTTCTACCCTCATACCTATCTTCGTACTTCCATATTCTCTCTTGGATTAGATTTGCTCTATCCTTGAGTATCTTATTGTCAAGTCTTGTTTCTACTTTCTTGACTTTCTCTTGTACTTGTTGTATATCATTCGCTTTAGCATATCTACCATCTACTGAGAACGCAGTTCCCATTAGTGTGATACATCCTATTGCAAGTGCAACAATTGTTTTTGTTTTATCTAACTCCATAGTATAACTCCTTGTTTAACCTCTTAATCCTTTCTCAATCAAATCTTCTCTTTTCTTTCTATCCATCCACTTTTCCCATAGATGCCATTTGAACCAACTTGTAACTTTACCCACTACATTCTGTATTGGTTTAAATACTTTGGTTAATACATTATCAACCTTTTCTTGTGGTGTTTCATCATACTCTTTTAAGAAATCAAAAGTACCTGAAAATTCTGGTAGAATTACATCACCTTTTTGGTGTTCAAGTATCTTAATCGTATTACCATCAACATCCTTTGTAACATAGTAACTATCTAAGAAATGGTGTGAGTGATATTGGAACGCTTCATCTTTCTTTTGTTGTAATTCTTTTGCCTGTTCCTCTAACTCTCTTGATTCCCACCCATAATAATAATCTAATACACTATTGGTTATCATCAATGGTAATGCCATTACCAAAGTTATATTTTTCCACCACTTTATTATTTTGTTTTTCATTCTATTATAGTTACTACACCTGTATTACCATCCCATGATGGTTCTACATTAAAATCGTACTTCAAACATTCTTCTTTCACTATGTTCTTCATCTTTTCACTATTACCTGTAATGACTCTTATTGGAAAGTTACCCATATTATATTGTAATAAAACCCAATTAATAAATTTGCCTTCGACATCTTCGTGTTTCCAATTATGTAAATCTATTTCAACTTGCATCACTTTTCGTTATAGGTGCATCAATATCAAGATATGTTTCTTCACTCTTCCACCATTCATACTTCATCTTTTCCATTTGTCTATCTTGTAGGTTATTTTTAAAATTAGTGTTCCACTCATCTTTACTCATAACTTTCCATAATTTATCAAACTCTTCCTCATCTATTTGTTTTACACCAATAAAATAGGTTCTTGCACCACTAACACCAATATTACTACCAAGTTCTGTCGATGTTACAATCTCATCATATTTATTCACTAATACATATTTCAACTCTCTCTCCTCATTCTACTATTATGTTAAATACTTTATTATGGTAGTCATAATAAAAATCTGTGAAAGAGACATTTACTGATATAGTATCACCAATCATACTTTGGACTGGTGCAAACATAGTATTAATTTCACCATAAGTATCAGGATCTGTAGATGGATATGATGCTGGATTTACGGTTGGAACCTCAAATCCATTAAACCAGTAAACATAGGTTGTATCATAACCTACATATTGCCATTCATCAGTATATCCACTTTTTACAACATAACCGAGTGTATCACCAATTGTCCAATAATGACTGGATTTCCAATCAATATGTAACATTTCAATATCATCTCTTTCCCACCATTCATATTCTTTACCTGAACCTACGATTCTACCTTGTAGTCTTTTTATAGACTGCCATGATTCTCTGTTTGCAGTCATATGATAAAAACCATTATCATCTTGTGGTAAATCTATTTCTAATTGAATTTTAAAATCTGGATAAACATAACCCTCATCTTCACAACCAATAATAAATATACTAACTATTGCGAAAAGGGTGCTTTTTATTAATCCTGTTTTGTTTCGAATCATTCTTCTGTAACTCCTTGTAGGTTTTTTTCTTTTTCTTTGGTTTTTTCTTTGATTTTACTTTCTCTTGAAATGTATCTTCTTCCAAATCTTCATAATCAAAATAATCATAGTTCATTTTTTATATCTCCCTAATATAACAATTTTTTACTATACGAGTCAAGCTCTTTTTATCTTTAATTTCTCTATAATATCGAGAAACTCTGTAACACTATATTGTTTACCTTTTTCATCCAATATAATATAATTAGGTAACGATTCAGGACTTGTATGTATCATATTTCTTAATGCAACAAAACCTTGTTCAGGATAAAAAGAACCTAAACTCTCTTCACCCAATATATTACTACTGAACATTAAGTTTTCTTTCTTTTCTTCCTTATGCATTATGAAGTATGTCATGTATGTCCTTTGCTACTAATTCGTAACCTTTAGTTGATGGATGTGATCTTCCCTTAACAAATGGTTCTGTCCAATTTTTATTATATTCTGGATGTGACGGAGTATTAAGTCCCCTTTCGAAATAGGTATAATCTTTTGTGTTTAATAACATATCGGTAATTGATTCATCTATATATAAATAGTTTGAGTTTTTTTCAAACTTGGGTTTTTTATATGCTTCTACCGTGTTTACTAATATATAACCTTTAACATTTGAATCTGTATTTAATTGATTTCTTATTTTTAATACCAACAACTTGTATAAAGTATTAAAATATTCTGTATCATAACCATAAACCAAATAATCTTCCCATAATCTATTATCCATTGGATTGGTAAGGTTTGGGTGATCACCCTTATCTTCTTTTAAAATATTTCTTCCCCAAGAAGATGCAAATCCAAGAAATGGTAAATTTTCTCTAAGTAGTGAAGTAATACCAACTACAACATAACACTCTTGTTCAAACTTAATATCATTAATAGTTTGTACAATTTCACTATTATTACAACCCCATTGTGCATGGTTACTAACACTCCATCCTAAGTTTGTTAAATGATAATCAATTCCTGTCAACTTGTCATCTTTTGTTTTATCAGAACCTATACCATAAATAAAACTATCTCCAAATAATTCTATAATCATTATTCTGTAACTATCAGTTCTTCTTCGAATGTTTGAAGATTAGTAATTCTAATTCGTAATATATCCAATTCAAATGTCCCAAAATCACCACTATCACTTATAATATCTGATAGTTTAGTTATCAATTCAAAATTATTATTGTTTAACTTTGAACCATCAATTCTAACCACAACACCATTCTTTGGATATGCTCTATCTCTATGTACTCTTCTTCTTAAAGAATACTTAGTTCTTGGTTGTTCGTTTTTAATGTACTCACCAATGTAACCACCATTTGGTACAAATATATCATTACACCAAGGTTCTATATTTGAGAGTATATTATAATCACAATAGTTCTCAATCACAATACCAATGTCATATTTATGTGAAATTACTGGTTTCATTAGAGAATCATGTTGTACTATTGTTCCCCATTTTCGAATAAAGTTTCTCATATTCTTTGTAGTGGTTTCAACCCATTCTGGACTATCTTTTCCTGGTGCACCACCTGCGGATGGATTAAATCTACTACCTCTTGATGTCATATGATATACATAACCTCTCCAAGTCTGTATAAACTTATATCCATTCAATTGCATTCTATTGAATATATCTGAATCTTCTTTTGATTGTGGTGTGAATAAAGTATCATGTCCACCAATAGATTGAAAGTCTTCTTTCATAATTGCCCAAGGTGCGAATATTCCCTCTGTGGTTTCTTGTGATGGTTTGTAATTATGCATACACCAAAATAATAAATCCTTTTCCTTAAATTCTTCAGGTTCTATACCAAAGTCTTTAACAATCTTTTCTGGACCTTCAGGATGTAGTGGTGGTTCTATTCTTGTAAGTGAAACTACTTTACCTTTTTCTAAATACTTGTCAATTTCTTTATCTGCATTTGGACATAAGTACATATCTGAGTGAAAGAATATAACTCTGTCATTAGTTGCATATTCATTAACTAACTTATCATATAATATAGTTAATCCCAATCGTTCAGGACCCTTATTTACATGAAGTTTGATATGTTTATCTCTCTTCATCCAAACTAATACTTGTTCTAATGTTCCATCTGTACTGGCATCATCTGCAATACATATCTCGTGTTCTACTGATTGATTTTTACGAATACTTTCGTAACACCATTTTAGATATTTTATATTATTCCTACTTGGAATTATGAATGATAGTGGTTTCACTATATATCTTCCCCTTTTATTAAACCAAGTATATCATCACCCTTTCCTTGGTGAACTATTTCCATACTTGTAATTAACTTTTTAAGATTTCCTAAATGATAATCATCTGGTTTTATATCTTCTATAATATAGAGACCATCTTTACTTACCTTACTTTTAAAATTATTATATGTCATTATTTGTGATTCACTATTGTGTTGCCCATCATCTATTATGATATCAAAAAAACCATCTTCAAACTGATTTAAATATTCTTTTCTTTTTGTTTTTAAATCTACCTCTTCACTACAAGAACTTACACTTTCTATATTATGAATATTATGTCCATCTAAATTCTCAAGTACTCTTTCTTTAGAAATTAGACTACCATTGTCTTGTCTATGGAAGATATCTATTCCATATATTTTTGCATTTTCAAAGTATTTACTCCATAACTTGAGACTTTCACCCCACAAAATACCTATCTCTAATATATTAATTTCTTTAGACTTATAATCATCAAATAACCTATCATAATGTTCTAAGTAGTTATGAGCAGCACCTTTATCAGTACCAAAATTAAATTCATCCTGTATTTGTATTAACGAGGCCATTTGTTTTCTCCCAATTTTGTTTCCAAGATTCTTCTGTATAATAAGTTTTGAATCTTTTTAATGTTGTTTCACTACATAATTTATAGAACTTCTCGTCTTCATTTAATTGTACGATAAGATCTCTCGCCTTGTCTAAGTCTCCAATGTCTACTGATGTCAATGGATGTAATAATTCTTGTGTATCTAATCCTTTATACCCTATAACTGGTATTCCATGATATCCAAGATTCATTGCAAATGTCCCAGCTGCGTGTGTTCTCATTAAATGAACACCTATTTTGTATTCTGAAATTACTTGTATCCATTCTCTCCAACTATAATATGGTAAATATTGTATATCTTCTATTAAATCTTCTAAATCTTGTTTTCTACCCATTGATGGTGCAAATATTGGATTATCAAGTTCTCGTGCAATAATATATGAATCAAATCCCCCATACCAACTAACCATATTACCACCGATTAAAGTTACATCTGATTTTTCTTGTATCGTTGGTATACCATCTGGTATCATTAAACTTCTCATCACTCTCACATCTTTACAACCCAATCCCATGAAATATTTTACATCACTTTCGTTATGACAATAAACCCAATCTGCCTCTAACAATGTACTATAATATGAAAATTGTTGTGGTACATTATAATCTTGGAAATACCAATGTGGGCCTTCTTGCATTACTGCCACATTTTTACAAAACTTTTTATAATGACTCAAGTCAACATCTGGATTTGACTTTGGTATAATTACAATACCTAAATCATACTCTATACTACAAGTTGTTCCTAATGGATAATGTGGTGCATCTAATGCAATCATCCATGCGTACTCTGTACGAGCATTTTCAAAATCTCTTGGAACTTTTCCTCTAAACTGACTCTCTGAAAAAAATACTATACTCATCATTTAATTCCTGTAATCTCACTACTACTTCTAATTTTTTCACCTAAACCATCTCTCATTTCGATACCTAATCTCACACATACTTCAGTTTCTGGTATCTCTGATACTTTTCTATCACCACCATTACAAAAAATAAATTTGTAATTTATACCATCTTCTTGGTGAAACTGAACCATTTGTTCTATTGTTTTACATACGGTAGAATCTGTATCTCCACTTAATAAAACCTCATCAACCATTCCTATTGAAAAAACAATTGTACATCTATCTTGTTCATTCATAAATGATTTACCTTTTTTAAGTTTTGCCTGTTTGTCACTATTGACAATAACACATAACTTGTCTCCAAGTTCTTTTGCTAACTTAAAATATTCTAAATGTCCTACATGGATTGGGTCAAAATAACCACTTACTATTACTATTTTTTGGGTTTTCATTCTATCTCTGATATTGTAACGAAGTTTAAATCGTATTGTGATAATAAGTATTTAACAACTTTCTGAAAATGTAAATAATTTTTTTCATTCCAAGTATTATCGTTCCAATCTCCTTGTATGTGTGATTGAAACATAAATGTCTGTCCATAAAGACTTATGTTTTCAGATTCATGTATTCCATCTGCTCCAATAAAATATTTATCACAATTGAATTTAATGTTTTGATTAATATGTTCGTGTCCTGCTATCCATTCAAAATAATTTGATACTGCATTTGCACTTTCTTGGTTTATTCCCCAACCTGGTTGTCTAAATCCTTTTGGTGTGTGGCCACATTCTTTCCATAGACTTAGACTATCTTGAATCCTCTCTGTTGCTTCTGCAAAGTTTAATTCTAAGAATTCTTGTTCACCCATTTGATCCTTTGTATACTTCTTAACATCGTGATAATGTCCATGATTTGCCAGTTCAACCCAATCAAATTGTTTCCAATACGACACCCAGTCTTTTGTTAACTTATACTTGTGATGATAATAACTTGGACAAAACAGCGTAAATTTGACTCCAAATTCATCGTTCAACGACTTTAAATAATCAACTTGAACATCACCCTCACAACCCCAACCTTGTTCAGGATGTAAATCATCAATTGCGACTACTAAATTAGTTTTTGTATTTTCCATCATTTATCCTATTCCAAATCCTTTCGTGAAAGTAAAACATTACCATTCCTGTAACATTCATTATGATTGCATTCCATAGTGGAATATCAGTTAAACCTACTGCCAACACAAACCAAGAGTTACTAAATGCAATAACTCTCCAACTAATAGATTTCTTTGTTGAACGACTTCGTGTTTCTTTAAAACTATTCATTTTCTAATAAACTTACAAACTTAACTTCACTACAATGATATCGATATTTTTTTGCCATCTCTTGATAATCTTTATCAAAAAACCAATTCTTTGCAACCTGTTTAGTAGAAAACTTCATTATTAATAACCTACCATCAATGTCTTTTCCATCTATTGTTTCTGGATTATCATCTACACAAAGTAATTCACCACCATATTTTCTTAAATGTCTAAATACTCTTCTTTCGTACTTCTTATATTCTTTTCTGTCATCAATTACGATATTTGCAACAAGATAACATCCCATTACAAACTCACTTCCCAATCTTTAAATTCTGATGCAATACAATCTACTTTGTAATCTTTTCTACCACCAACTCGTTCCATTATCTTATTAACTGCAGTATTTCTTATTCCATTTAGTCCATGAGTTAACATTAGGTTATCACTACCCTTTTCACCTTTACGAACTTGTGATTCATTATACCAAATATGTGTGTTCATTTGTGATAAAACTACAACTGCTCTAATAAATTCACCATCTACTTTACCCTTTTTTTCTTTAAGTATTAAGTCAATATCGTGAACTATATCTTTCATTTCTTTTGCATAATTCTCTTTATTCTCAGGTATAAACACTTCTTTCAATTGATGGATACTTAATCTATCAACTAACTCTCCAAGTGTTGGTAACCATTTACGATTTTTTGATTTCATCTTTGAACTCCCCATATGTTTTAAATTTAACTTGTCCACCAAATAATTTATTTAAGTTTCCTTTACTCATTTCACTAATAGTTTGATACCAATTATTGTCTCTTCGTTTAAAGTGTGTTGATTTTGTTTCATCCTCATTTTTTACATAAAGTCTTTTGTTCGGATGATTTCTATTGTGGACTTTCAATATATTTTTAATAACAAATTGTCGATAATCATTTCCCATTAACTTCTGACACATTGCCATAAAACTTGTATCATCACCAACCATAGAAACTGCAGGTGGTAAATTAACTCCACCACGAACTAAGTCTGATGATATTACTAATCCACTTCCATCAAACTTAGGAATGTTTAACATATTAATATCATATTCATCAACACCCTTATTAACTTCTTCCATTTCTTTTTGTGACATAGTGTATCGAATACTCCAAGGTGAAGTCAATGCCTTTCGTGTATCTTCTTCTGTATCCATATCATAATATGGTTTATCAGTAAACTTTGGATGTTCTAATAGTTTCCAACTCTCGTCCCACATTTTTCTTACTGCAAATGTTAATGTGTACCGATAGATACCTTGACTATTTGCATAATCTTTAACACCATCTAAACAATGAAATAATTCATTTGGAACTAAACAATCTGACTCACCCCAAATTAAATAATCAACAACATTACACCACTTATAATTAAAATCTCTTCTATAGTCCGCAATACAATATGGTTTATTTTGTTCATAAACTTGACTCTTAACTAACACACCAAGTTTAGACATATCTGAACACATTGAATTAAATTTGTTTATCAATTCCTTTTTAGAAGTAGTATCTGTATCTATTTCCTCAAAGAATTCTGATATATTAAAAAACAAATCAACTATAATATTTTCAGGGTTATTTACTATCTCCAATGACTTCTTAACTGAAGATAAATATTCTTCTAAAATTTCAATTTCATAGAACATCACATGACATCCTATTGCATATTTATTTTTTAAATTCATAGTTCCCCTTTATCTGTTCCCAAACTTGTTTCATTAGATTGTTTCTTTGTGTTTTTTCAAACCCATTAAAGTGCCACACCCAACCTACTTTCCACATTGGACATAAACCACCTAAGACTCCTCTCAAATGTAGTTGTGATAAGTTAAATCTCTCATCAAGATATTTTAATTCGTGTTCACTATCTCGTATCATATAATTAATAGGTGTTTGATCTGAACCTTTCTTTAGTGTTTCATGTTGTCTTCTTCTTAATTCATCTTCATTCTTGTAGTAAAACTCAGTAACACCTTTACACCAATCTTTATGTTTTTTACTCATCACAATGAACCCACAATTAAAATAACTTGTCCAATCAAATTGAACATCGGGCCAGTAATCTTGGTAACCTGTAATACTATTGTGTGTCCATTCAATATTAAATTTATCTTTAACTGCACAAAACTCACCATCAGTTAATTCAAAAAAATTAGGTGCATTCCAATGAATCATCGTATCAACATCTACCAATGCAACTTGATCATATTCAATCTCATTTGCTTCAAGAATTTCATGTACATGCCATCTCTGCCATGTTGGTTTCATTATAGTTTTGTCTCGTATCTCGTCTGATAATACAAATAATTCTATACCATGTTTATCACACCAAGGTTTCCAAGACTTATAACACCACTCTTTATAATCTAATATGTCTGGAGCCCCATCCATACAAGTCATAAATACTACATTTTTCATTTAGTAACCTCTTCAATATAATCTAATAAATCAATTTTTGGTTTCCAACCCAACTTCTCATAAGCTTTAGTATCTGTACAAAGTGTTTCTTGTACTTCACCTGGTCTTTTATCAATATAAGTATAACCACAATCAAATGACTGAGCAACTACATTAATAGAATAGTTTTCACCTCTACCTAATTCAAATATTTGTCCATTTGAGTTTTCTATATTTTCACCACACTTTACAAATCCATCTACAATATCATCAACATGAGTAAAATCTCTTCTCTGTTCTCCATCACCTGTGATTGTTAATTTTTCTTGATTTTCAAATTGTCTTTCAAATATACCAATCACGGTACAATACTCTCCCTCTGTTAATTGAGATGGCCCATATACATTGTAAAATCTACATATTGAAGTTGGTACACCATATGTTTTATTATACATCTGAACTACTTCTTCACCTTGCCACTTTGTAAATGTATATGGATTTTTATATACTCCACCATGAAAACTACTTGAACCTGCATACACGAATGGAATTTCTTTTTCTTTATTTCTAACCCATTCTAACAAGTTTAATGTCCCAAGTACATTTGCCTCAAAGGTTATTGCAGGATATTTAAATGATGGTTGTATTCTTGGTAGTGCTGCAAGATGGTATATTACATCTGGGTCTTCCATAAAGAAGTCAAAATCAACTGCATCTCTAATATCAACATTGTGATATGTACAACCCTCTTGTTCATTTTCTTCTCTACCTGTTGTGTAATTATCTATACTGACAACATTGTGTCCGTCCTTTAATAATCTTTTAATTAAATTCGTTCCTACGAATCCTGCTCCACCTGTCACCATTACATTCATTTATTTCTCCTCTTTGTAAGTTTCAAATTTAGTTCCCTCTAATCTTAAATTTATAAATGGATTCATAGAACATACATTAATACCTTGACTATTTAGAGCCTGTTTTAATATTATTGTTTCTCTCTCCATATTTGATAAAAATCCTTTTATACCATCCCAATTACTTGCAGACTTCCAATCTTTTTTTACATACTCATCATAATACATTTTACCATCTATCTCACCACCATCGTGTCCACATAGAATAATATTCTTTGCACCCATATATGCTGCAATATGAATTGCAGTGGTTACGGTTGACCTACTAACAATCATCTCATCATCTTTTAAGTTTGATATTTCTGTATCAAAATGTTGTTCTCTTGGATTATGTTTGAATATATAAGAATTTGGATTAGTACACTTATTAATTCCTTTTTCTTTATATCCTTTATAATACTGACTATATATTAGTCTGATATCTTTCTCTTCTAATTCTTTTACCAATGTAGTAAATCTTGGTTCTTCATTACAATCTTTCACGACTACATAATCACATTTAAAATATCTGAAAATATCATTGACACCAAGAACTATTTTGTTATCAAAAAAACTCTTGTCTATATGATTTAACGATGGGCCACCACTAACGACATAAATATCTTTATCTAAATATTTGTTATGTAGGTTTTTAAATTCTTTCATTTAGTTTTCCATATAAAAATTGTGCAAAATCAAAATCAATTTTATTATCTACATCCACACCCTCGACTTCACTAACTTCATAAAAATGTGGTGTTTTACCAACTATATTTTTAGACTTTAACATTACACTTCTGTCTATTATTGAAATACTATAAGTTAGTTTAAAAATATCTGGTAAATCTTGGGTATTTGGTGATTTACTTGGATTGTAGTTCAATGGTTTACCATCTAACCACATATGATGTTTTAAAACATTCACGGTAGTTAAACTATCATGTCCATTATTAATCCCATTAATGAACCTATTAATAAAATCGTAGTATGTACTCTCCTTAACTAATGGTGCAGTACAAGGACTATATATTAAATAATCTGTATCTGTTGTCTGTGCCATATTCTCGAAGAATTCACTATTAGTACATTCATTACTTGCATAATAGTCTTCTCTTTCTTTTTTACTTACACCATATCTATCCGCAATATCCATTGCTCTCTGTGAATCAGTATTAACAATAATCTCATCAATTGTTGAAATGTTTTTTAATACATCAAGTTTAACTTCAAGTAAACTTTTATCACCAAAAAAAGGAATAAAATTCTTATCAAGTATTCGTTGTGAACCTTTTCTAATAGGAACTACTGCAGTTATTTTTTTTCTACTCATCTAACAACTTCTCCAATAAAGATAATGTTCTATCTCGTGATTCGTTATCACCAAATTCTAATGCCTTATCATCAATGTAATAGTCTGCAACTATCTTTGGACTTGGGCCTGATAGTTTCTTAAAATATGGATTAACTTGATGCATATCAAATATCAATCCTTTACTCTCACACCAATCAATTGCTTCTTGTAGTGCAGGTTCACCTCTACTTGTCCATAATATTAACTTATGTCCTTTACTTTGTAATTTATTTAAAATACTCATTAGTTGTTTTTGTTTAATAGTTTGTATCCCAATAGTAGGAAACTCATACTCTGCTAAACAACCATCAAAATCAATTGCGAATGTTAGTGTTTTCACGATAACTCTCTCCTTTATTTGTATTATTATCTACTAATTCTTTACCAATAAGATATGCTTCACGGATATTATTTAAATCATTATAAAATCCCATATCATTATAATCGTAGACTTCTTTAATATGTTTGTAAATTAAGTTTCTTGCAAATGTACCAACTGCAACTCCTTGAAATCTTACATTACCTTGTATTGCCAAGTCTGCAGTTAATGAGTTAGTTCCACCAGATAATACAACATTAAGTTTTCTTCTTCTCGTGTACTCTAATTGTTTTATCTTTTTATTCAATCTCATATTGAATTGTTTATTAACAACATCTGCAGTTGCAACTGCTTGTAATGTTGTATTAAAATCATTTCTACCACCACTCATCGGATATCCATCTGCTTGTAAAATCATTAAACCTGGTTTTGTCATCTCCAATGCTTTTTCTATTCTATTTTTTAACTCAAAATTTCCAATATGAAGTCTATCCAAACACATACTATTATGTCCATTTGGATTTGCCTCTATAACCATTTCCCATTCTTTCATAATGACATCTGTTTCTGCAACTGCTGCATGTAATTCGATATTCTCTGCACCCAACTCAATACATTCTGGAAGTAATTCTTTTAGTGCCTTCTCATTATGACTATAAGTTATACACTCTACAATAGGACATACTGCACTACATGCTCCACAACCAATACACTTTTCAGTTATGACAAATGCAGTTTCTACTTTTATTTCTATAGGTTCTATCGCCTCTGTTGGACAAACTGGTGCAACACATAAACCACACTTAATACAAGTCTCTTCATTTATAAGTGCCTTTCTTACATGATGATCTCCTGGCATCCCAACACTCACCATTATATATGGACGAACTCCAATATCGATTCCGAGTTTATCACCAATTTCATAAGCTCTATCTATACCATCCATTGCAGCCTTAACCACTTCAGGTGTAGTGGAAATGTCTAATCCCTTTGCACCTGCCAATGTATATATTAATGCAAGTCTTCGTACTTCTTCTGTATCTTCGTTACCTGCACCACATATCATTTTAAAATATTGATTACTATGGAATAATTCTTGTAATTGTTCTGTTCTTGTCATATCAATCTATTCTGTATTTCTTTACTTCTACTTTGATATTGATTAGAAAACTTAGAATAGTATTGTGATTTATATTCCAACCATTCTGATTCGAAATAAATCATTTTTTCGAGTGTTAAATTTATATTACTACATTGTTCCATATCTAAGATTACATTTCGTGTTTCTATAACATCCAATAACTCTTCCTCAAATAAATCTTCAATAAAATTTACACTATCTTTATTTATGTTACCACCCATGTATGTTTTTAAATTTAATTGTTTTGACTTCTGTAGTATAAGTCTTACAACTTTACATATGTGTTCTGACATAACTTCTTGTTTACCATATCCAAATGATTTTGTTAAATCTGAACGGCCAATTACTATACCACTTAATAATTTACAAGATGGTGATTCTAATATATTTTCAATATTCTTAAATGCTTGTTGACTTTCAATATTAACATAAAACTTTATATCTTCTCTTTGTTGTTGTGTTGTATTGTTTATTATGGATTCTGTAAACTTTTGTAAACCGAATGTAGATTCAATCATTGGTGCAACAATTCCATTAACATTCAAATCTAAACATCTATGAATATCTGATATTGCCTCACATCCACCTATCTTAACACTTAGATTTAATCCTGTAGACTTACACAATTGATTCATTGTAACTAAATCTCTATCTAAAACTCCCTCATCTTCGAATGATTGTTTTATTCCAACAACACCATCTTTTTTGAGATTACTTAAACTATCTTGTAATTGTATTATAGAATGCATTTTGTTTCTCTTGTTTTTCTATTGTTTTAGGATGATATAAGGATAGTTCCTCATGTGGTGGTAAATGTGAATAAGTTCTACATCCTTTTATCATTTCGTGAACTTTTCCACTCCACCTTATATTATCATCATTACGAAATATTCTTGATTGATAATCGGGATAGTTTACCCAACCTTGTTCTGTAGTTTTCCACCCCCAATATCGTAAATGTTCTTCTGTAATTCCATCTACCGTATTTATTCGTGGAACCCATACCAAGTCTGTGTCGTTGATTTCTAATATTTGTGGTAATTGTTGTAAGAGTATTTCGTTTGGTATCTCGTCTGCATCTAAATGAAAAATATAATCACCACTTGATTTTTCTATTACATAGTTTTTTTGTGATGCAAAATCACCATCAAGTTTTCTTTTATACCAAAGGATATCTTTTTTTTCTTCTAACCATTTTGATATAATATCTTGTGTAGGTTCATCGGAAAAATCGTCAACAATAACAATTTCATCTAATTGTTGTGTTTTGTTAACTAATATTTCTAATAACTTATTTAGTTCATCTGCTTCATTATGAACGGTGATACCATATGTAATTTTCATATTTCAAATTCTATTGCTTTTTGTTCTTCTGATAAATCATCAAGAGAATCTTTAGGTAATCTTTTCCATGTATCCTCAAGATAAACTCTTCGTTTTCTACATTCTCTTAAATTATATGTTCTGAATATTTTATACTTTTCAATATAATCTTTTAATGACTTATAAATCTTTTTTGTTTCTGCTTGGTTGGTGTTATCATCAAATCTACCAATCTCTTTAATTCCACTATCCAATTGTAAACCACCAAACTCTGAAATTAATGTTTCAAGTTTAGTAGATGTAATTGGTCTTTTGATTTGTGTATCTAATTGTAAACCAACTACAAAGAATGTTGTTCTACCATTCTTTTTTTTGTAACGATATCTTGGATTTAAAACCATTATAGTTCTTTTAAACCCTTTTTTCTCATTCTTACTCTTATAAGTAAATGTTACAATCTGACCTGGTTCTAATTGAGTCCATGTATGATTCTTCATTTTGTAATACCACCATCTTTATCAACACCCTTTATTATTCCCATGTCTGTACATGCATTAAGAAATTCATATTGTCCATATTCGATTGCAGTTTCTACATCTAACATAGATTGATGTCCTTTATATTTAGGATCTTTCTTCTCTTCCTCGGATAACTCACGAACACTTGCAAATTTCCACATCCAATTATCCTTTGTTCCCTCTGGATAAATAATCCCCAATTGTCCCATATTCAATACTGATGGAAACCAATGTATGTTTCTCTCATAATCATACATACTAACTTCATTCATTAGTTGTGTTGATGCATTTACAGCCTTTTCTAATTCTTGACTATCGTTTTTATATAATGAATTACTATTAAACCCACAATTAAAACACATATAAGATGAAAAGTTTTTATTCTTTATCTCTTCCTCAAAACATTGAGTAGAATTAAAACAATTTGGACAAGTTATTTTTCTTTCCATTATACTCTCTTAATTTTTGGTAGTGATATTTTCAATGGTTTATCATCCTTATCCACTTTCTGTAATTTTGGTAACTTCAAACTTACTGGTTGTGGTACTTGTGCAACCATAGTATCAACTATCTTACATAATTTTTCTGACATCTTTTCATGTGTAAATAGTTGTTTATTTACAATCATTTGTTTCTTACCACGAAGTATATATTTTTCGTAATTTTTAAAAATGTCTTGTAATATTTGGTTTGCAACTCCATAATTTATTGTGTACCATTCTGAACCCTCTATGTAAAATTCTTTTGGGAATGCTCTTTGTGGAACTTTAGTTTTAACACCTGGTAATTCTATCGTATATGATTTATCTAAGAAGTCTTCCTGTCCACTCCATATTGGTGCAATGATTGGTTTACCACTAAATGATGCCTCTAACAATGGTCTTCCAAATCCCTCACCATGTGTAAATGTAACATGAGCCTTTACCTTTGGATGATTATACATTTGATTCATCTCTTCATCTGATAAATCTCCATGTAGTAAATATACATTTGGTAACTTATCAGCTCTGATATCATTTCTAATCGTATTAATCTTTTTTATAATATCTTCTCTGTCCATTACTGAAAATGTAGCACCACTTGTTTTTAATATTAATGCTGGTGTATTTTCTTTGTTTTTGAAACCCTCTAAAAAGACTTTCAATAACATCCCAATATCTTTTCTATCTTCACCGAGATTACCTGCCAACCAATGTCCTGTAGATAAGAAACAAAAATCTTCTTTTATTTCAGAGAATTGTTTCTTTATATCATCTGACATTTCTTTTGTTTCTTTGTATATGTTAGGGTCTGCTCCCTCAAACAAAGTTTCTAATGGTTTTTCAACTTGTACCTTACCAACTACTTGTTTAGTATTGTTATCTGTTTTATCATATACTACATTTTCAAATGTATTTTTTGTAAACTCTGATGTACAAAATGTCAAATCCATTCGATTAACACCATCAACCCATTGTGGTGGTGGTGTTGTATGTTCAATACCTGCAGTTATTCCAATATTCTTTTTTCCCAATGGTTGAAATTCATTTGGTACCGTGATATGTATGTGTAAATCAGGTTGTCTTTCCATAGATGGATTATCTAAAATTAGTTTATTAATCTCTTGATGAATAGGATTATCTGTTTCCAACGCATTCATAGGTGTTGTTCCCCAACGAACTGGATTAATCTTCAAATCATATTTATCACTTTCGATTAATGCCTGACAAATATCTCTTGAATGATTTCCATATCCACTTCTCGTTGATATTGGTGCTGTTACTAATAGTAATGGTTTATTCATTCTTTATCCTACTTATTTTTTAAATGGTGACTCTAAGAATTTTCTCATTCCATTTCTAACTTTCGTTAAAAATGCATCTTCTATTCCTCTAAAGTTACCAACTATATTTTTTTTCTTTTTGATTACTTTCTTCTTTGGCATTTTATTCTCCTTATACCTTATACATACTGAATCGTTTTCTTGGTTCAAAATTATCCCAAGCAGTTTCCATATGTTCTTCAAAATTCTTACTCATATGTCTTGCACTCATCATAGATTCATCACTACAAACAAATTCATGTCCTTTAAATCCACATTCATCTCGTGCTTCTTTACCCATCTCATACCATTCTTTAATCTTATTAGAAACATCCATCCAATCAGCTCTATCATCAAAAATATAAGGTGTTGGTACTGAACCTTGTAATGAACGAGTTTGAGGCCATACTGGTTTTACCCATTCACCCCAAGTTAATTCTTCGTTGTGTTCCCACTTATGATGATCATGTAGAGATACAATCTCTTTATAGTCTTTATAAGTTAGTAGTTCATCTTTTATTCTAAATCCACATTGATCTTGTAGTCCACCTGTAACATTAACAATGATTGGTGTTCCACACATTAGACTTTCACAAGTCCCTAATCCGAATCCCTCGTTAGATGCCAAGTTAATCGTAACATCAACAATATTATATAAATAATTTAAGTTTTTCTCATCTAACTTTTCAGTTGAAAATATAATATTTAAATCAGGACATAATTCCTCTACTACTGCAGGTAAATCTGTTCCATTGTTATCAACTGGTTGAGTATGTAGAACAAATGCTACCTTATCTCTTTTTTCTTTTGGTAAATTATCTGCAAATTCTTTAAATGCAAGAATAGTATCTGAAGTCATCTTTCTTCTGATGTTTCGATTGTTAAAGAATAAACAAAAATCTATTTCTTTTCCCTTGAACATATCAGATTTCAGTTTATTCATTTCAAACTTTTCTTTTTCATTTTTGACTGGATAAAATTTACTCTCATTGATTCCATGTGGAATATAAGTAGAATCCCACTCTGTTCTTGGTTTGTTCTTACATACATTCTCAACGATATTATGTGTTTGTTTTGAAATATTCATAATCAAATCACAACTTTCGTAATAATTTTCATTGTATCTCGGATAAGGTAAATCATCCCAAATATTATAATAAAATATAGGAATGTGTTGTCTGATTTCATGTTCCATCTGATATAACCAAATCCAAAATCTTGGGTCTGTGTAGTGTAGAATGGCATCTGGTTGTTCTATATCAAGTAAGTTTCTTACTAAATCTTGATTACCATATCCACTAATTGGATATATTTTTAAAGATGCATCCTTTACACCAGTTTCTCTACGAACTGCATCGTTCATATCAACAATCTTACCCTCTTCAGGATGTTTGATTGCACCTGCAACTTGAACCCAATCAAACTTATCAAGTGTACCAAATACAAATTCTTTTGACATTGTACCGACACCACTTGACATTCTCAAATCATCTGATAGTAAAAGAATCTTTTTCTTCTTTCTCTTCTCAATAGTTGAAACTTTATTTATTTTTGGCAATTTTATATCTGACATCTATAACCTTTTTTAATTTAATATTTAGAACCACTTTCCTCTAATTCAGGATATTCTAAAATTTTCTTTTTAAAATCTTCATCGTAAACATATAAATCGATACTTCTGTTTACAAGTTTTTGTAAGGAAAACTCATCAGAGATTGATTTCTCTTTGAATTTCTTGTAAAGTTCCTTGATAACTTTAACCGATGTTAATTTTTCTTCATTGTGTTGACTCATAATTTATAAACCTCTGTATATACATATATTCATATATAATATATATCATCGTTAGTCCAAAATAACGAATGTTTTTTCTATTTTTTTTGAATATTTTAAAGCGGATGCAGTTCCATTTGTTATTCTATCTGAATCTGTTACGAATGCAACTACTTTATCACTATACTCTACAATATCCTTATTTCTTCGGTGGTAATTTCCTACATTATATTGTTTATTATATCTAAATGCTTCTAAGACACAATACCCATTATGTGATTCATGGACTGGTGGAAATTCACTATATTTTATATCAAATTCTAATGCAAACTTCTTTGCATATTTGTCGGAACCATCTTTGGCTCCACCACTTACTACTTCTAATTCATCTCCAAATTTTTCTTTAATTTTAAAAATGAAATCTTTTATTTTTCTTTTATTGGTATAACCTCTACTACCTATTATTGCTATCTTCATAATCGTTTCTTTTTTGTTTCCTCTTTGGTGTAGTATCTCTATTAACAAATAAAATAGTATCTTGAAAGTTTTGTAAACCCTCTAATATACCAGTTGCAGGATTACTATACACATATCTAAATCTTGAATATTGTAATCCATTTGACTCATCTCTTGGTATTATGTCATACCAAATAAAATCTCTAAACATATCAAAAAACTCTGGTCTTATTATTGTTTTCTGTCTTGTATCACCACTTTCCCTATACAATATAAATTCTTTTAGTCGTGTCATATCCATTTTTGTCTTATGTCTATCATACCAAAAGTATAATGTAAATGGCCCAATTGCGTTATGTTCTTCAATATCTTTTAGTTTTAGTAATACATCTTTCTCGTATTCTGTACCTAAAAAGTCTGAAAGTTTAATCCTTATTGTTGGATTTATTAAGTTTTGACTCATTATTTTTTCCTATCATAAATCTTTACACAACCTACATTTTAAATGTTTTGCACATTTTTCGTAATCGTGACTTATTATCTTACCATCTTCATCGTAACATTCTTCTATAAATTCTTGTAACCTTTTCATAACCCTATTAACACTTGGTGTTCCACTTGCTGGTGAAAATTGTTGTATTCTTTTTTGAGGATAATCAAAATTCTCATACAATCTTCTCTTCAATATTAAATATTCAACATCTATTTTATCGGTTGAAATTTCCATCTGTTTAGAGAAAAACTTTTTATACAATAACAACTGATTAGTTTTGTTCTTATCAGCTTTCATATACTTATTCCAACCCATAGTTGCCGTTTTAATATCAATGATTCGTGTACGACCTGTTACTTTGTTATGTAATACAACATCCATGTAACCTTTGAATTTCATATCGTTTGGCATATCGTAGTCTAATGAAACTTCAATACCAACTAATTCTGTATTCTTTTTTGGAAAATAACTTGATTTTCTTTTTAAGAACTCATCAATAATTTTACAACCATCATTAAAGAATTCTTTCATCTCATCCAATGAGACTTCAAAATCATCTCCATGTTGTTCTTTTGATATTTTATAGTTTTCTTCCATTCGATATTGTAATATATCAATTAGTGGTAGTGCATCAGCCTCTTTAATTGTTTTTTCATAATAACAAACTAAATATGCCTGAATTGTTTCGTGAACTGCAGTACCAAATAAGGTGTAAATATTACCCTTAAATGTACTAATTTTATCTACATAATCGAGTTTCCAAGTATATGGACATTTGTCCCATTTAGAAAATTGACTATAACTTATTTTCCCCATTTGCTCCTACCTACTATTGTTGCCATGATTCCATAGTTAGATACATCTAAATATGCATCTTCTAATGGTTCATCTTGAACTGCGGATTCTTTATTACCCATTAATAATGTTTTTACTCTCTGTAACTTATCATTCATCCTAAACCATAAACCAGTAAGAGATAATTTAATCTCATCTGGTGTTTGTAGTTGAGTACCAACTGATATATTACCTGGGCCGTAATCATGTTGTTTGTTACAAAACAACACATATTGTTCATGTTGTATTTTTTTAAATTCTGTAGTCATCTCTGGCCATTCTTTTTCCATTTGTTCAACAACTGACTTGGTTGTTGTAACCACTTTTCGTGTGGGACTATCTGTAAGAATCCCTCGTTTCTTTTCTAATAACGAACTCATATTATTTCACTCCAATTTGATACTTGAATATACGACATTTTTAGTGTACTTGTCAAGCTATTTTTTAACTTTATCAACAATCCCATACTCCAAACATAATTCTGAATCTAAATATGTATCATTTCTTTGTATCTTTGTCCAAAATTTCGAATCTTTGGTTGTAACTTTACCCAATAGATTATTAATGTTTCTTTGTAATTCCTTTAAGTGATCTACACCTTTCATCACATCAGTAGTTTTACCTGCTTCAAATGCTGAACCCTCATGTACCATTACGGTTGAGTTTTCTGTCATTGTTCGAGTTCCTGTACCACATGCCAACAATACTGAAGCAGCACTCATACAAGTTCCAACACAATGTGTATTAACCTTAACATCCATATTTTTAATATAATCAACCAATCCTAACATTGAATAAACATCACCACCATATGAGGCAATTATAAGATTTATGTCTCTGTGTGGATTAACTCTTTCCAAATAATCTAATTTAACGATTGTACTATATAAACTATCAATATCAAATTCAAAATTCATATATGTAGTGTTAGTTCTTGAATTTACACCCCACTCCATTTCTGACATTGCGAATTGTTCTTCTTTTTTAAAACTTTGTTCTGTCATTACTTGCTCCATATCTTCTTTAGTTGTTTATCATCAACACCATATTTCATTATGATAGTTGTGATTTGTTGTTTTGTTAATACTCCCAAATATTGTTCAACTTCTCTTGAACTACATTCGAAATAATCTACTAAGTGTTCCATAGCCCACTTCTCTACTTTAGATTTCTTTTTTGATTTTGTATATTTCAAAAAAGTTCTACCTCTTGGTAATATATCAATATAAAACTGATATAAATTTTTTGGTTTCAATTCCCAATATTGTTGTATTTCATTTACAACCTGTATCCACTCTGATTTCATACTGAGAAAACGATGAACCATATAATTGCTCCATGTCTTCTTATCACTATCTTCAAGTGAATCCCAATATAATGTGTTTTGTACATTAGTAATTTGTTTTATGTGATCAAATAACGATTTTGTTTTCATAACTATATTTTAAATCTTTTGAATCCCTTGGGATATTTTTTATTAAACTTTTCCATGTATTTTCTTGTAACTGAATGTAACTCTGATGGTGGTGGTTCATTGAAACCAAACATATTTGGATTATTGGTTTCTGTTCTTGTTTCCTCATATACTTTTGAACATATCCTGTCCATAACTTTATTACCTACATGAGTAGACCAACAAAATGTATCAATATCTGGATAAATATGAAAGGAATAATTTATACAAGATATTATACAATTCAAACCCCAACCTTTAGTTCTCTGTTGTTTATAAATATAATAGTTCCTACCGCAAACAACATTTTTTTTATCATTTCTGTAAATAATATACATTCCAATTGGAACTCCATCAAAATCATAATATTCAAAATTCTTCATATCAGATTCATAAAATATATCTAACTCTGGTGTATCTTCTTTTACATCTTCCATTCTTTTGAATGGAATTTCTTTATGTGGTAACATATACATAAATAACCTTTACTTTTTTAGTTTACCAATAAGAATCCCAACTCATTACTGAATTTGAACCACCTACAAAGTAATTATTATCATCTTTTAAGTCAAGTGAATAATAAAGTTGTACATCATTAGTGATATCAATAGAACTTATTGATTGTGTAACATTTCCTCTTGAGACAAACTTGTCTCCTACTATTAAATCTCTTACTGGTTTATATTGACAAACTGATTCACTATGTACCATAATACATTCTTCTGATGCAATTTTTACACCATTGTTTATTTGATATTGTCTAAATGCTGGTACGACTACCAAACTATCAACTGAACTTGTTGTCGCTGTTAGATCACCCAATGAGCCTGTCCAATCACCCTTATCTACACTTGATTGAGGCCATGATGTATTTGCATCTGATGAAATAAATTCACTATCTCTTGATGGATAATTCGTAATACTTATAGATTTAACAACCTCTCCTGGAGTTATATTCTGTATTTCCTTTATTGTATTATCTGACATTGAGACATGAGTGTCTGCAGGGAAATGTCCTGTTGACCAGATTCTTGGATTTACTGAATCATATACATTTGTTGTTTGACTACCAATTGTTGTAGAACCACTATTTGTGGTGAATTGTCTATAGTTAATCTGATAAGTTTCATTCTTCGTTAAGTATTCGTAACTACCACTACCGATTAAACATATAGTTCTGAATATTCTATGTCTACCATTATCAATTTCAGGTACAATATATTCTTCTACATAATTAAAATTATTATAAATCTGATTTCTATCGTCTGTAAAATCTACGAATGAAACACCAACTCCCATATCTGCAGTTGGATCTTTAATCACTACATCTGGAACATTTGTCGGATTACTAAACGATGATGATATACTATTACCAAATGCAGGAAAGAAATCTTCCCCTAAACTACTTGTACAAAAGTTACGAAAATTAGTTTTATTCTCACATAAAATATCCACATCGTGATAGTTTAAATGTCCTTGTCTTAATACATAATGTGTACTTGATGGTGTTGGTATGACTTCATCCCATAATAAATAATCATGTGTGTATGTACATCCTGATGAAGATAAACTTGAACTTAATTCTTGTTTAAATACATCCATAGAATCATCTAATCGTTTTGGTTCTATATTTAAATTTAAATAATCTTCGTGGTATGTACAAGTACTATGTCCACTACTTGTTATATGACTTGTAAGTTTTTCTAAGTCTACACAAGCAATCATTCTTCCTGTTAATCCTATATTAGTATTCATTTCTAACAATTTTATAGAACCACTCTGTGGTATCCAATCCATTGCATAAAGCATACCCTCATTTTCTGTGTCCCAATAGGCACTACCAGTAAATAAGTTTGCAACTTGTTTTGTTTTTGTTTCTAATAATGTTTTATATGCTGTTCTATCCATAACAATAAATATCAATTACCTTTAAAGTTGTTTAACCAATCGTACCCAATGTATCCCATTTTTCTGTGTATACTAATTGCCTTTTTATTCCACCCATCTACATATGCTAAATCATATTTAATATTTCTAACTATCAAATAATTTGTAATATATGTAAAAAAGTTTTCTATTAATTTTCCATGTTTTCTATTAGTTCTATACTCTGGTAAACATGCCCAATAACCACCATAAGAATAATCACTTGGTAACTTTATCTTAACATCCCACTCGTGATCATAGAATACAAACTCATTAAAAAACCACCAATTCCATTGTATCATTTTTTTATTATGAAACATTGCACATAAACTATGTCCATCTTCTATTCTTTTTTTCGCAACATCATAATCCCATAACCAAGTTTTAGTTGATATATCATCTACATATTCTGAATTGATTAATCTCCACTCTTTCACACCTTTAATTATTTCATCTTTTCTATTTTCTAACTTTTCAATAGTATCGATATCCTCATAGACTACATCACCAAGACCTGGTCTTTGTACTTTATATTCATGTATAGGTTTTCTACTGAACCAATAAGTACCTTTGTCATCGTAAATCCAAGCAGATTCATCGTTGATTACATTTAGTCTTGTGTGTGATGATAACTCAAATGGTTCTATAAATAATGGATCAAAATCCATATTTGATTTTTGTTTCATACATAAGTCTACAAATCTTTCTAATCCCCAACCAAAACATGCAGTATATTCTGCACCATGTATATTAAACTTATCTACAAATTTCTTCCCATGTAAATTAAAAGAACCAAGTGCAACACTCCTATCTTCATTTGGAACCTTACCTCTTATTTCTATTTTAGAACCTGAATTTAATTGAACTTTTTCTTTAAGTTCCGACTTATCACCAAAGAATGGGTCTGATGCAATCTCAAAATAATATTCCAACCCAAGTTGATTTAACATTTGTTCAGTATAAATCATTGCCTTATTAAGACTCTCTTCACAATATTCTTTTGTTCCTACAAATACAATTTCTGATATTGTAAAATTAAACATTCTTTCTAATGTATCACCACCCTCTTCTTCTATTCTTGTACATTTACCTGTCATCATATAAGATTTATTATCAGTATGTATTTTATTACCTAACATACTATAACAATGATAACATACGGTTGGGGAACACATTCCTTTTTCGTGTCCATCTAAATCATGTATTAAACTTGCCTGATTTGAAAATGAATCTAAATAACCTGTTTTTTTTGAATTAACCATTGATAGGTGTGATGGTGTCCAAATCTTTTCTGCACCAAATAACGAACCTATCCTATAGGTTACTTTCTCTAACTCTTCTAAGTATTGGACTATCTTTCCTTTTAAGACAAATAGTCCTTTACCTACTTTATTTTCTTGGTACTCTTTCACCATTATTGTGATGCAATTTGACTCATCATATTCTTTGGTATAGTTCCACAATTACCACAAGCGAATACTTGTATTGGTACAATTGCCTCTTTACCTGATGGTGATACCAATGCAGAAACTCTTTTTAAAAAGAATGATTGTATGAAAGATGCATTTCCACATTCTTCACATATTATTGTTTCTGTATCGTTAATGTCTATTTGTTGTGGTATATCACCTTGAACATCTAAACCTTTTCCGTCTTGATTCATTTTATCTTCCCTATTATTTCAACAAACATTGCCATAATGTTGATTTCTTTATCCACTACTACGGCGTCTGATTGTTGGTATTGACTTAATATCAAAATACATTCTGCAATATGTCCTCGTCCCCAATCATCTACGGTATCAAACATCAATCTGAATAAATCAGAGAAGTCTGTTACTTTTGAGTCTGCCAACAATTGTCTAATGTTTTTGAATGAATTCTTTTTGTCTTGTGTTTTTAAAATATCTAATACTTGATTTTTATAATCATTTTGAATAGTCATACCATCATCAATTACAAGTTTGTTATCAACAACTTGTCTCTGAGCACCATTGATTACTCGTCTAAGGTCTGGAAATCCACCATTAACTATAGTTACAATATCATCAACCTTTGCATCTACATTTTCATTTTGTAGTATCTTTGATAAATGTAATGCAACTTGTTTTCTATCTGGTGGTATAATCTGAAATGATTGACAACGACTTTGTATCGGATCAATTATTCTCTCCACGAAATTACAAGTCAAGATAAACCTACAATGTTTACTAAATGTTTCCATTAGGTTTCTCAGAGCGGCCTGTGCATTTGGTGTAATGTAATCACACTCGTCCAAGATTATAACTTTCATCTCGGCGAATCCAAGTGTTGATGCGAAGTTCTTTACTTTATCACGAACTACATCTACACTATTTTCATCTGATGCATTAATATATAGATAATCACAATCTATATTATTAACGAGTAATTTAGCGAGAGTGGTTTTACCTGTACCTGCTCGTCCATATAGTAGAAGATGTGGTAAATCTCCACTCTCGATGTATAACTTAACCTTACTTCGTAAATGTTCATTTCCGATATAAGAATCAAGCGTTGACGGCCTGTACTTTTCTACCCATAGGGAATTTTTTATTTCATCCATTATAACTTTCTCCATATCCAAATTGGTTCACAAAATCTCTTGTCTTTTGTTTCTTCTGCTCTTTGGATTGTTTCTTCTTGAAATCTTTCATCACTTGCCTTTGCCATTCCTGCCCCACCACTATTAGGTCGTTTTGCCATTTCCATTCCAATACAACCTTGATACTCTGAATCAGTAAAGGTACTTATGAAATCATTCATAGGATTACAAATCTCTACCATGTTTCTCTGTCCTGCAGTTCTTGCAAATACATCAGCAATGTTCACTAATAAATATCCACCAGGTCTTATAGAAACCCATAAATTTTGAATTGTTTTTTGTAAGAAGTTTTTATTCCAATCATCTATTTCTTTGTAACGAACCCAACTTTGAGTATCCTCATAACTATATCTTTCTACTGAAAAATATGGTGGTGATGTGAATACGGTATCAAACATATTTTCATACTCTTTAAAGTCCACATCCTCTGCTGGTGATTCTATAAATTCCACATCTTTATCAACCTCGAAGAACATATTTCTGTGTTTTTCATAGAACTCTTTTTGTTCTCTGTAGATAGGATGGTTTTCTTTTCGTGGGTCTATCCCAAGATAATACTTACCACTTTCACTACCATAGAATCCTGATAATCTGTCTCCCCAACCTGCAGAGAAATCTAATATGTTTTCACTACCTAACTTATCATAAAGTACTTTTGCAACATTTGGTTTGAATTGAGAACAAATATATTTTCTCAATCCAATCATTGTCCTAAATGCACCTTTATCTATCTTTGGAAGTTTTAGTGAATATGCAGAACCTATTAGTGTTGTCATAAATTTATGACTACCCCAAGTCCTAAGTGGTCCTGGTGCAATAGTTCCATCTACACTCCATCGGTTTGATTGTTGGAAGTAATTACTCGAATCATTACCTGTGTTAATTCTTCTGAAGTATTGTTGTTTACCCTCAAAATCTAAACCATATCGATATTTAGTACCCTCTCTTGCAAACCACTCACCCTCTACTAACAATTCATTATGTCTCATACCTTTAAGTTTCTGTAAACCCTTGTATGCGTCATTTTCTGTAATGTCCATGTATGGTGGTGGATATGTCATTGCAACTTGAGCAAGACTTTCTCTAACATCTTGTTTTTCAAATGTTTCTTTAATATAGTTCCATTCTCTCTCATCAATAAAGAGATAAGGTTCCATATTTAAAAATTTATCAAAGTATGATAAATACATCTAACTCACTTGTTGTGTAGATACCAAGTAATATTCCGATTCATATTCATCAATCGAAAAGTTAATTTTAGATAGTCCTGCAGAACTTACTTTTAATGTTGCAGTTTGACATTCTTTATTAGATGAAAGAATAGATGCAAACATATTAGCATTAAACGATACTGGAGGAATATCACTAAAGTTAACTACCTCAATTGGTATTGTAACTCTATTTGATGCAATATTAGCAAATCCAATTACTATATTAACCTTTTCGGTATCTTTATCTGCAATGATAGTAAATGTTTCTGCTTCTGGTAATGCACCCTTACCATTAATAAATGTTCCAATGAAATATGAATCTACTTTTACACTCAATTCAAAGTCTTTTGGAAGATTTTTTAGTGGTGGTGGTGATGGAATTACACTCAAATCACTTAACATATACTTTGAAGTAGTTCCTTTTTTACCATCTTTCATTTCAACTGAAACATATTTATCACCCATCTTAGATAGATTCAATTCAACATCATCACCCAATACTGATAATAATGAAGTTAACTGAGCGGTATTGTAAACTCCAAGTTCACATGCACCAAGTTCACTAAATTTATCTAATGTTACACTACCTACAACTGACTTATCGCCTGAGATAAATCTTGTAGATAATTTATTACCATCAGATTCCCATTTAGTGGATTTGATTTCACCACCAAGATGATACTTGTTGATAAAACCATTTAGTTTGTTTTTATCCATAACCTGTTTTCCTTATTGTTAATTATACTCTATATATACATATATACGAGATTGTTCAAAATCAAAAAAATCTTTCAATACTTTGTTGTTTATCAACCACAGCTTCCCACTTCATTGAATCATAAAACATTTTCAGTTTTTTACTCATTGCCTGTTCGAACATTCTATTGTGATCAATATAAGTCTTTATTAAATCTAATATTTGTGGTGGGTCTTCCCAACCTTTATATGCAATTGTATCAAATCCAAATTCATTATCTTTTAAGTACACCCACCTAATCTTATTACCATTACTAATCTTCTCATACTTTCTACCCTCAAACCAATAATCCAATAATGAATTATAATTAATAGCAGACTTAACATGAACTGGTGCACCTTTCTTAAATGTGGCAAATGGTGAATCATCTTCTTTCACTCTATACTTACCAATACCCTTTACTCCAATTGGATTTGCCATTACATCATAATGTAAATTATGCATATTTCTTTTAAACAATGATACTCTTTCATCAATCTTTTCCTTTGGAACATCTGCCAGAATATCATCTAATACTTTTGATAGTAAGTCTTTCATGGCAACTGCAAAATTACTACGAACCGTATCCAATCCTTTGACATGAATTTTATTTACTTTTCTACCAGCATCATTAATAATCTTTAGTCCATATCTTTTCTTCGTAATGAATAAACCTGTCTTAGCAACAACCTCTTGTTTAATATCAAATACATGATTTTCTGTATCCACATTAAGAAATTTATTTGCAAAGTAATTATAACTTAAATTTAAATAATCTTGAACCTCTGAACAAATCTCCATAATTCTTTGTGTCATCATTGTTTCAGATAGTTCTTGGTTTGGAAATCTTTTTTCAATCAATGGAACCGCAGATGCAAAAATAGAGTCTGTATCAATATAGATAACATAATCCTTATTTGTACCCAACTCTTTATTATAGAAGTGATTGGTAATCTTCTTACTAAACTTAATCAATGATTGACCTGTTAATGTGGTTGCCTCTGCATTATCCAAATCATAAAATCTAAATACTGGTAATCCCAATACACCATACAACGAATTCAATATAATCTTTTGAATGTATTGTCTTCTATCAAAGTATTCTTCCTTTTCTTTATCACCTTGTTCGTTATATTTGGTAACAAGTTTTCTCATCTCTACTCGTTCATTGAACCATTTAGTTAGAAGTGCTGGAATTAATCCTTGTTTATCTGTACGATACATAACACCATTAGATGCAATTGATACACCAGCCTCATCAAAGTATTGATGTAATTCGGGTGTAGTCATCTTACCAAGTTCTTTACCATTTTTGTTTTTCATTGTATAGGTTTTATTGGTATCTGATTTTAAATATTGTTTTGCATCCCAACCCTCTACCTTACCAACCTTAGTTTCAGGTGATATATTCAATGAACGAATCACACTTGGATACATTGATGTAATATCCAAGTCATAAACCCAATCGTGTTTACCTGCTTGTGGTGATTGAACATATGCACCTGCGAATTTATCATCATCAAACTTCTTAGGTCTTGGTGGTTTGTTAGGTGCAACAATACCAAGTTTCTTTAGGTAGACTAATATAGCACCCTCTAAATATCTTGAACTCATAAATGCATCTTCATAAGGTATGTGTCCAAGATGAGCAATACCACGAGATATTTCAATTAAGTTTAGTTTCTTATCTAATTCAACCAAGATTTTTACATCTCGGATATTGTAATCTATAAATTTTTGTAAATCGTTATCGTATAAATCATTGAGTGTTCCCTCATAGGAAACCTTTTTCATACCAACCTCAACTTCACCAATGTAATCTAAACGATAACTTGACTGCATTGTAAATGAGAATTTCTTATATAATGCAAGATAATCCAAACAACTAACTCCTGCAATTACATATCTTTTTTTATATTCATTATAAAATACCTCTGAAATTGGTGACAATAAATTTGCTACACTATGTCCCAATACTTTAACTGCTCTATTATAAAGATAAGGTATGTCGAAAAAATCTGAATTCCAACCACTAATAATTGTTGGTTGTATTTCCATATACTTTTGGAAAAACTTGTTTAACATTTCGTATTCAGTATCATATACTTCTATTGCAGAATCATCTGAATCTGAAGATACGACTCGTTGTTTAGGATCATTTACATAAGTGAAATACTTTTCGGATATAAAATCATACATCGCAATAGATGTTATTTGATTGTCCGCCTTCATTACATCAGGGAATCCCTCTGTAACCTCTACCTCAATATCAAAGAATACTTTACGATGTCCCTCTGATACTTCATCGGAATCAGTATACTGGTCAACTAAAAATCTTGTTGTTGGTGGTACATCTGATTCATGTAGTGTGGGCTCATCTTTATCAATTTTAAATACTTTCTTTAATCTATCACCATATAAGGAAACATGCTGTCCATTTGAATTTTTAACATATGCATATTTCTTATAAGGTATAATTAAATACCCTCGTTTATCATCCCATAGATGAATTTTATTTTTTCTTATGTCAAAGTATATATTTTGATACATATAGGTTGTAAAATCCCCATTTATTATAACTTAATTTACGAATAAAACTTGTACTTGTCAAGCACTTTTTATAAAAAATGGGTGATATATTTCAACCACCCAAATTTTATATTTGAACCACATTAGAAATTGACTATTAATCCAATGTTTGCATATCTTGGTGTTCCTAAGAATACCTCAGCATTATGAGCTAAGTGAAGTTTATCACCATACCCATTGTATTGACTATTGTCAACAGCATCTTGTACAAATACTTCATCAAGTGCGTTGAAGACATGACCTGTTATAGTCAAATCTAAACCACCGACACTTGGAAGTTTGTATGATGCATGTAAATCAAGTTTTGAGTAACCTGGGGCTTCCCAAACTTGTGTTCTATCTGCTACTCCATCTGAATCAATTTCTCTCGAAGCTGGATTCCAATCGGAATAGTTTTTATCATATGTCTTATATAATGCTTGAACTCTCAAACCTTTAATTGGTTTTAAAGTTAAACCAAATATATAAGATGTTTGTGGCATATCACCTACGAACAAACCATTTAATGCATATTCATATTCAGTTGTTGTTAGTCCTATGACTTCACCATTGTCATTGTACTCATTTTCTTGATAAGTACCATTGGCATCGTCTTCGAATTTCCAACCACCAAAAGATGCAATAAAGTCAAGTTCCACAATATCATGTGGTAATACTTTAACTTCAAGTTCTGTACCTTGGTGTTTTTGATTTACGCCTTTTAGGAAGATAACATCAGTATCACCTGAGTCACCTTGACCTGTGGTTACAGCTTTTGTAAGGTTTCTATCTTTCCAATCTGTGTTATAAGCAGATACTTTCACACCTAATTTTGGTGAACTATATTTCAAACCAAATTCAGTAGAAGTAAATTTCTCATTTGCAGGATCAGAAGCAACCGTACCATCATAATAAATTACATTATCCATGATAGGAGCCTTTTGTACATATCCAGTATTACCGAAGATACCAACTCTATCGTCAAAATCATAATGTACTCCACCTTTAACTTGGTAAGTAGTAATTGGTTCAGCAACTATTTTCTCATTAGCTACCGTGAAGTGATCTTGATATGAATACTCAATGGATGAAACTCCACCCATTCCATATACATTTAAATCATCTCTTGTGTAGTTACCTTGTAAGAAACCACCAATCCAATCTACGGTTGTTGTATTGTGATATGCAATTATATCACCCAAACCAACTTTTTTACCATCTGGTGCATTGTCATCAGCAAAATCAACATAGTAATCACCACCTAATAAATCACGAACTTCTCTTGCGTGTTCTATTTCAGCAGTTCTCCAATCAATTCCGGCCTGTAGTTTAAAATCATCACTAACATCATAGTTAAGTTTTGAAATTAAACCAATTGTACCTTGACGATTGATTGAGTTACGAAGTATTCCTGTTGAACGAGTTTCGGATTCTGACCAGTCAGCATCGATATTAGTACGATTCTGTTCTATTTCAGCATTCCAATCCCATGTCCAAGGGGAACTTCTGTACCATGCGTTATCAGCAACTGCAGGAACTCTACTTACACTACCATAAGTTCCAGTACCACCACCTGAACCACCACTCCAATAAAGAACTGAACTCAATCGAGTTTTTTCATTTATTGTCATAAAGTGATTTAGATTAACTAATGGTTTATGGAAAAAATTCTCCCTTTCATTAAGAAAGTTTGAATTGTGTCTCTTAGTAGTATTTGCTCCATACATATACCAATATTGTTCTCCAGTATAGTCGGAACTAACTGGTGCGACATTTTGATTAAAGAACCTACCAGCTTCACTTTCGAATTTATTACCCTCTGCAAATGCATCAGTATCATATCCATCAACATCACCAGCTAACTCTTGTGAGTAAGTAGCAATATTCTGTTTATATAAATTCTGTCCGTGTCGTTGTGGTGCTCCAATTGCATATAACTCGAATCTGTTTTTATCATTTAACTGATAAGAACTACCAAAGTAATATGCCCAAGCGTCTGTCCATGTTCCATCGATGATACCATCTCCAGTTTTACGAACAATAGTTCCACTCAAAGCCAACTTGTCTCCAATAAGACCAGTATTGTAGTTAATAGTAGTTTTAAGAAAACCACCATCTCCTGCTTCTTGTTTGAACTTTCCACCCTTTTCACTCTGTGCTGGATCTGTGATAATATTCATAGTTCCACCAATAGATGGTGTTGCAAGATTTACAGCTGATAGTCCTCTTTGTAACTGAATAGATTGAGCAGCATCTGCAACTCCATCCCAATTACTCCAATAAACCCATCCGTTCTCCATATCATTTTGGGGAACACCATTTATCATTACTGCAACATTTCTCTGGTTAAATCCACGAATATTAATTCGTGCATCACCAGCACCACCACCTTGTTGAGTTGCATATACACTCGGTGTAGTATTCAAAGCCATTGGAACATCTTGACTACCAAGTCTAAGTTCCATTTCTTCTTTACTAACCGTAGTATAAGCAACAGGTGTTTTTTGATCAGCTCTTGAGGCCAAAACCTCAATATCTGATAGTCCTAAATAATTGACACTTAATATAAAGTCAATTACCGAACTTCCCTCTTCAACAACTATTGAATTAGTTATTGTAGAGTAACCAATGAAAGAAGCAGTAACATCATATGTACCTGCAGAAACATCAATTGAAAATGCACCAGTATTATCTGATACTCCTCCAAAGTCTGTTCCTACAACTACAACATTAGCTCCCTCAAGTGGTTTTGAGTCTGCATCAGTAACAACTCCAACTATAGATTGTGCGAACAATCCAGTCGTCATTACTACCAATGTAAATAGATTACGATATTTTGTCATAATCATCTCCTTATTGTTTTTGTTTGTTTTGACACATTTTTATTCAGGTGTGTCTCTGCCTGTTTTCATGGTATGTGAAATTTTAATTTGCATAATTTTGATCATCATTATCACCAGTTGTAGGTGTTATCTCAACATCACAAAAGTCACCATCACAAAACTTCTCTATATTTGCTTCTTCAGCCTTGATTACTCCGAATGAAAGTTTACCAAGTTTTTTAACTTGTTTATTATATTCCTTTTCATCAATAGATTCGTATGGCATCTGTGGATATGCTCCCCAATCATGTCTTGGTAATAAACTAATACCCTTTAATTGATATTGATAATAATTTAATACTTGTGGTATCATTTTACCCTCTGTTTCAGGGTCAAATGTCACGGTACAACTGACTTGATTGTCTGCCCAATGTCTTTGTAGGAATGCTGCCAAACTGAATTGTTCCCATATGGATAACTCACTTACGGTTCTTATTCCCTCACCGACATCAACTGGTACCTCAACAACTAATGTTGAGTCTTCTGAACCAAATGCAGGTTCTACTTTATATCCTGCCTTTTTCAATGGTTCAACTAAATCAGAATTAACTGATATTCTAATTCGTCTTATATAAAAACGACTTTCAGGATAATGTAGTCCTGGTGTAGCACCTGCCAACAATGAAACCGTTCCACTTGGTTTTACACTCGTGGTTTTAATTGACTTTGGAATAGCAAACCAATCAGAATATTCTTTATCCCATTCTTGTATTGTATTATATCCCTCTTCCAACCAATTTTTGAATTCATGTATTCCACGATTAGTAATGAATTGTGCGACACCACTTACTGAACAACCAATTCGTCTGTTTCTCAACATAACTCTGTTGGTATCACTCCAATGTGTTCT
>Ga0181420_1000055_pt1 | contig 36128 bp, 66 predicted proteins | sample 43SPOviralmetaG_FD_130145 | JGI IMG/M metagenome (GOLD analysis project Ga0181420, IMG submission 130145) | Marine viral communities from the oligotrophic San Pedro Time Series (SPOT) site, San Pedro Channel, CA, USA - 43 SPOT_SRF_2013-05-22 | ecosystem: Environmental > Aquatic > Marine > Strait... | reverse complement strand
TATCTTGATACGATACCATCCTCAGAGTTCTTAAATCGAAGATATCAACCTCGTACTTGCTGAAGGGATTATGGGGTGATAGGGTACTCTCTCTACTTGGGAGAGTTGGGAGTTTTAAACATTTGGAATTGGGGGTGTATTGGTATAGTGTTACGTTTGTATCTCCCTTACTCTACTATACTACTATTAGTACGAGGATGAGCACTTTTTGTTTTATCTTCATATGTACCAAACTTTAATCAAGACAAGGGATTCAAGACAGAACTCAATGCGTTCAAGACTACTATCAATAAAAAATAGGTGAAAAATTTTTTCTTGCGACTCTTCGAACCCCCACGACAAAAGAACAAAAGGGATTAGTTGAGTTATAAGGGATTAATTATCGTAATCATCATCATTGTAAGGAGTTTCTTTGGGAGTTGATATAAAGTCATCTATTCCATCTTCAAGGAGTTCATCGGTATCCTCATCATCGGATTCATTCCATTCATCGTTGAAATACATCCATGTCCATTCTTTTGGTATCATATCTTATTGCGTTAGTTCCCTATCGTTCAAAGGGGGTTCGATTCGTTTAATTTATTTACTATTGATTTGTATATTGAGTTATTACATTCTAATGAGGGGTGTAAATCATTTGGAGGGTTTGTTCCAAATATAGGGTCTGTTGCAATACAAGTTTCTAAGTAATCCTTCATTAAATGAGTTATTGTTAGAGATGTAGTTTCTTTATGTGTTATATGGATTGTTCTATCCATTATATAGGGGATATTCTTATAGGTATCTAATGCGTGTATAAAATAAACATTAATACCCAAGTTTTCAAATGTTTTTGATGTTTCAATAATTTGGTCTGAAACTAGTTTTATTAATAAAGGATTATCCCATAACATATCCCCTTTGTAATATTCCAAACATTCATCTTTTGAATCAAAATGAGTCTTTCCATCCTTTTTTACCATATCTCTCCAAACACCCGCCAAGTTTCTATCTATATAAGATGTTTGAAATATAAGAGTATGATAAGATTCTAAAAAAGGGTTTCCTTTTATATTGTAGAAATCTGTGTAGATTTTATATCCTTCTAAAACATCTGGATTATTATGAAATCCTAAAACTTCTTGTAACCATTCCAAACTTTGTAAATCACAACCAGAGACACCACCATATTGTTTAGAGAACGTATTGTAATGATTTGTTACTTTAGTTGAAAATCTATTTTTTCTTCTAAAATCTTGATAAATCTGTCTGTGGGGAAACGATTCCTGTGATTCATAACATCCCTTTGATATTGGATAATCTGCGTGATAATATCCTAATCCATATCCATATGTAAATGAACATCCTGTGAATAGGAAACCTCCTTCGTTATAATTCATTAAATCTAAGAACCTCTACCAACCTTACGAATACCTTTATTTCCACCTTTACCTTTACTATTGGTGTTTTTACCTAGTTTAGTATTCTTTGATTGTGTTTTGTTATCGTGTCTATTACCGAAAAATTTACTTCCCATTTGATTTCGCCTTATCTAGTTTCTCTTGTAACTTAATCATTAACTCTTTGTTACCTCCACCTATTTTTAATGATTCCTTAAAAAGTGTGTTTTCTAAGTTTTTGATTACTTCTAATCGTTTCTTTTTACTCATATTATCAATGTTTGTATCTATTTTAAAATAAATTGCATCTATTACCTCTTTGATAATGATACAATCTTCGTATCTTTCAATTTCTTCTAAATGGTCTAGTAATTTATATAAGTCTTGAAGAGGGATTAGATTTACTATTGTTTGTCTTCTAATCGTACCCTTTTTGAAACAATCCAACATCCAATCAAGAGATTTAACTCTCATTTCAAATATCTCTTTCTTAGATATCAATTGGTTTCTATGAAAAAATTCTTCAGGACCCATTTTAAATATTTATCTTTTTTACCTTTTCTTGTAATAACTTTATTTCTGAACACATTTCGTATTTCTCTTCATACAACGCCCATTCCATTAGTTTTTCAAGAGTATCTTCAATACCATTCCATTCTACAAAGAAATCAAATGCTTTCTTTTCTTTCCTAATACTACATTCAACTCTTGCGAATTGTAATCTATCTAAATCTTCATCATATACTCTTTTACAACATTCAAACATTGCGGGCATAAGTGTTATTTTACCGATACCCTGTGTCCATTCTTGGATATCATCCTCACCAATGTAAATATGTAATACCGTATCTTCTGTCATTTACATTTTTACCTTTATCTGTACGGAACACAAACCATCGTGTCCTGAAGGTTCTTGTTTAATTTCTAATATAGTCCATTGTGTTTTCATGTATCGGATTTTTCCTCCAACATTTAAACAAGGTCCTCCTTCAAAATCAAACATAGTTTCATTACCATCTTCATCTTGTGAACCTCTTGAAAATTCAGATTCGCCCATAATTCTTAGTTTATCAGGACCTATCTTTTCAATCACTCTATCATTACCATAACGGTTTTTGATAATTTCCATCTTCTTCTTTCTTTTAATTAATATTTATTTTCAGTTTTGTTCTTTAATATTTTTTTGATAAACCATTCATTTTGTTTACCATATAGTTTGAAATACAATTCTATATATCTCTCAACTGCGGGTAATTGAAGGGGAGAATCCATTGATTTTATAACCTTTACTACCTTTCTAAGAGTTGTATCTCTCATAATATAAATATTTATCTCAAACCTTTTGTTGTTTTTCTTCCTAATGTAATTGCAATTTCTGATGGGGTTTGACCCATCTTACATTGTTTCTTATACCACCAATACATATCTTCAGTAGTACCTTTTCCTCTCTGTTTCTGTAAACACTTATCCCACAAATCTTTACCAAATTCTAATTTTAATTCAGTTCTCAATTCGTGTAATCTACTTTGTTCCTCTTCTATACCCTTTTCCATCAACTTTTGAGATTTGATTCTCTTCATCTTCGCGTATTCATGTGCCTCTACTCTTTTATCATTGATATCTTTAATGTGGGATTTTTCCATATATTGTTGAAACATATCATCATAGAGTTTCTCATTATCCTTTGCTTCTAAAAAGAAAGGTGAATATTCAAAATCACCATTTTGTATTTTTAACAAAAGTGGTGTTGATTTTTTAAGTGGTTTGGTTCGGTACTTACCTTGAGTGTACCATCTGAATGGATTATATCCCATAGTTTTATGTTTTAATATTTATGTAAATATACGAAAAATATTTGAATTGACCAAATTTATTTTAAAATAATTTATTCGAGGGAACTATTGTATCCAAATTTATTTTTAATTCTTTTGCAAAAATAGATATTGCTCCACCTTCACCATAACCACAACCATTTTCTGACCATTTATTACATTCGTGTCCTTGTAATTCATAACCTGAATATCCTTCCCATTTTCTACCTTTTGACCAGGTTTTTTCCCAAATAGATTGAACTTTAAAAATACTATCTTTTAGTTGATTAAATTTACTAGGTATATATGGTACTGATGTTATACGTTCATGTATATAATTACATACAACATTTTTAAATCCTAATTGTTTATATACTTCTATCAAAGCAACATAAGATGGATTCTTTTTTAGATTTTTCAATGGAATATCTTCATATTGAAATATTTTATGTGAATATATTGTTTCGTTATCAAATTCCCTATGAGTTCCATTTAAGATTGATTGAACCTGTTCTATATGAACTGAATCACAATCAAAATAGGTAACCCTTTCTTTATACTTATCTATTATATTAAATAATAAAATCAATTTTTCAAAATAACTAAAATCGTTTCTTTTATATTCAATTATATTACAATTTGGAAAGTATTCAGGAAAATCTGTATAAACATATATCTTATGATTTTTTGATATCGAATCAATATCATTGGAATATTTTTTAGACCATTCTTCACCAACACTTAAAGTACAGAAAATCATATTAAATTTCTTTTTTCAACAATCCAACTATTATCTTCAAACTTTTTTGTAGGAATTCCAACTACTTCATCTACCGCACTACAAACACCTGGCCATGATTCGTGATAATCATGTCCACCGATTACACCACCTTTTTTTAATTTAGGTAAATATAATTCTAAATCTTGTTTTACCGATTCATATGTGTGGTCAGCATCTATATAAATAAAATCAATACTATTATCTTCAAACTTATCTACTGCGTTATAACTAAAATCTCTATGATGAATTATATTATCAAAGTATCTTGTATTTAATTTAAATTCCCTTTCAATATCAACCCAACCAAATCCATTTTTTTCATTGAAAGATTCAGTTCCTTTATGTGGTTCTATTGAGTGTATTGTTTTAAATAATCCTATGGATGCAAACATCATTGTAGATTCACCCATATAAGAACCAATCTCAATCATAGTTTTTGGTGATTTATTTGAAAATATAATTGTAAGTTCTCTTAATAAATCAGATATACCTTTGTATTGATTATTGTGATTATAGTTGTTTTCCCATTCACCCGACATATTAAATCTCTGAGTTATCATATTAATGAACTAGTTATTTTAGTTTTATAATAGTTTTGAAAAACGAGTTTTTCATCAGAATAAACACATGCATATAAACATCTATCCTTATCTGAGTTATTAACTCCTGATTGATGTGGAGTATCACCATGTATTGCTACAATATCTCCAGCCTTTGGATAAACTTTTGTATCTCTTATTTGTAAACCACCATTTTTATCAGTAAAATCATCTAAGATAATACAAAAATTAATTGTATTTTTTCCTTCATTTATACCACCACCCGCTGTGTTATCAGTATGTTTAACGAAACGAAAACTTTCGTTAGATTCTTTAACAACCACTTGGTCATTGTAAATCCAAACATCTTTTGTATCTAAAAATTTTGAGGCTAGGTTTATCATAAATTTTGATTTATAAAAATTCATTAAATAATCATCATACATTCCAGCACAACCTAAACCATTCCAATGATGAGATGGACCATATTCAGCAGGTTGTCCTATTCTATCTTTCAACCATTTTTTTAATTTAATAGAACGAGTTCTAAGCTCATCCACTATATCCTTAGATATTTGATTTTCTAAATGTGCCCAGCCAGTTTCCTTATAAAAATTATATGAGTTCATTTCTTTTTATATTTTGTTTTAATGGAGGATGATTTTCACTAATCCAAGAGTATTCTTTATTTCCTTCACTATTTTCTTTTCGTAATCTATGTGATGGGTTTAAATATTTATCCCATATCTTATCAAATTGTTCATCATTTATATCTAATCCTAAAGATTGTATAGTTTTCTTAGATAAATTATATTCATTAAAAATATCATCATACCATATTAAATTACATGGCAATGTTCTATAAAAGTTAAATAATATTGAGTAAGAATGAACAACATTTTGCATTACATTTGGTGATGGTTTTTGAGTTGGAGTATATTCATTTATATATCCAAATTCTCTTGCGTTTTCTAAACTTATAAAAGTATCTCTAATATTATCTCTTGCAAGTAATAAAACTTTATCATATCTATGTACATTTTTTGTAATCCAAATATCATTTTGTCCACAAATAGTTTTTAGTATTGTATTATCTAATACAGTACCATCGAAATTTAATTTTCTATTTTTATATTCACCATCCCATAAATGTTTGTTAAATGGTTCTGTTATATTTTCAAGATTCAAAACATCAGATATAGCTTGTTGAAATGATGAACTTCCTGTTCTTCCATGTGTTAACAACAATATTTTCATAATTTCATCAGTTTATTATAAATAATAACTTCAGAATCTATTAAATCTATTTTACTTGATTTTATCAATTCTTCTATAATAAGTTTAGTCCATTGGGTTGATACTCCTACTTTAGATTTTTTTGTATTAAATATATTTGAAATATTTTCTTTATCAATATCTACAATCCTAATATTTTCTATATTTTTAGGTCCTATTATCTTATCATAGGTTTCTAAGTAAGGAGCGTAATGATTATTATTCCAATTTTTTTTCGATTCAGATTTTATAAAGTTTAGTGCCATTTTTTTTAATGCGTTAATTACATCTTCGGGCACCATTCTATTGTTATGATTTTTAAACATTTTATTTGCAGGCCATTTACCATAATCTTTCAATACCTTAAAATTTTGTTGACTTATCCACAATAACTTATCTTCTTTTAATTGACGTTCAAATTGCTCAAATGCATTAGGATGCCAGTTGAAATCTAATTTGGTTTCAGGAAATCTCTTCGAAATTTGATAACTCATCACCATTTGGACATAACCTTGAAAGAAATGATTTAAAGAAGCAATGTGTCTTTTTAAAGGATGTCTACATAGAAATATAACTTTTTTCTTACAGTTTCTTCGTATTACATTGTCTAATGTTTTATCTATTTTTACGGTTTCAGTAGTACAACGTTCATCTGAATATTTAAAATAAAGTTGAGAATCCGAAGGGAGTTTATTATAGTAAACTTCTTTTACTTTAGTCAAATCATCATCATAAAATAATGAATCTAAATACCTTGATGCAACTTTTAATGCAGAGAATACTATGGTATCATCATTTTCATAGTACCTTACTCCTGTATCTCTCATTTCGTCAACCATCATACAGTTAGTTTATCTATTAATACTTCTTTGAAATTATCAAATCCTATTGCTGCATTTCTTTCCCAATTTTCTATGTCTCCATCATCTGAAATCCATTTAAAAGATTTGAAATTAATACCTCTTTGTTTACATACATATGCAAGTGAATAACATTCCATATCTACAATATCACATGATTTAATCATCTCTAAATATTTGTTTGCATAATCTGTACGAGAGTTATCATATATTTGGTCTGTTGTAAAACATTTCACTCCACTATTGGATAGTTTTATTTCACAATACTTTGTTTCTGGTGTACATCCATATGGTGCAAATGGTCTTACATCTATATTATTATATGTAGTTCCAACTTCAATAATTTCACCAACTTTAAAATCTTTAAGATTACCACAACTACCAAAGTTAATGACAGTATCTGGTTCTTCGTTCCATAAGATTTCTGTAAGATTTGATGCAGCATTAGTTTTACCAATCCCCACTTGGAAGATTGGTAAACCATTTATTTGTTTCAACCCACCATGTTCTAATGGAGTTGCTGATACTAGTATTATTTTACTCATTAATAACCTCTACTAATTTTTCTTCACATCCTTTCCAATTTTCCAAAAGTTTCTCAGATGCTTTTTTGTAATAATCTCTTTCTTTTTTTACTTCGTGATACTTTTGTTCCCACGAGTTTTCTTTTTGAGTAGTACTAATAGTAAATCCCATCAATACCATAATTATTAAAAATAATAGAATTTGTTTCATAATATAGATTTTATTAACGCAAATAAATATCCAATAAATCCTACTAGATTTAATAAGGATAAGTTATATTGCTTTGTTTTCTGTGTCTGAATGGTGATTAAGATTAAACCTATCATCATTCCCATCTTACCATATATTGAATCGATAACAAACGGAGATATCATCATCAATAATGTTCCAAAGTAAATTACACCATATTTGTATAAGTTACTTTCTTGCTTTTGTGTGTACTCTTTCCAACGTTTCATATTAATAAGTTACTAAACATTTAACATCGTGGTCTTTTACAATACCAATATCCATCAAACATAATTTATCTGAAACTTCATAACCAAGTTTTTCACATAATCCTTCTGCTGCTTTCATCGTACCACCTGTTGCATATACATCATCTACTATAACAACCTTACCTAAATCGAATTGAGGTAGATATGCCATCTCAAATGAATCCTTACCATATTCTAATCCATAATCAACACTCATTAATTGATTATTTCCTAACTTACCTTTTTTTCTGATTAATCGAACTCCACCACCAAATAACATTGAAAGTGCAGATGCAAATAAGAATCCTCTCGATTCTAATGCTATCCAATAATCAGGTTTGGTTTCTAAGAGATTGCCCATATCTTTGATTGCATCCATAAATACTGTTGGATTTGCGAGTAATGGTTGAATATCTCTGTAAGTGATTCCCTCGATAGGAAAGTTTTCTATTTTTCCTATGTGTTCTTTATAGTAATTCATGAATACGATACACAAGTTAAATATTCTTCTACTTTTTCTGAAAATAACATATCATAAACTTTCTTACCAACTTCACTTGGTTCAATAGTAATATGTTCTGATGCATATCGTGTTGCACTCATAATATCATGTTCAGAATATCTTGGTCTTGTTGAATCTAACTCACCATTTACATATTCTACAAATTCTTTTGATTCTAACCATTTTTGGTATTGATAATCTTCATCTGCTCTTGAGTATAATTCTTCATTTAACTCTTCTTCATTTAGATTCAAACCATCAAGAAAATTTTTAGTTCTTCCCATCTTTTAAGTTTTTTAATTGTGTTTCATTTAAGATACCCCTTTTATCTGATTTTTCTTCGGTAGGAATGGAGTATTTTTTTACCAATTCTTCCAACCAATCTTGTTTTGTTTTACTCATTTTTAACTATACTTATTGCTTTTTCTACGTTATCTAAAGATGCCTGAATTTCTGAACCATCTGAATAGTTCAAATCCCATGAACCATCTTGTAACATCTCAAAATCTTCCTTGAGTGTTTCTAATATTTTTAATAACTCTTCGTTCATTTTACACCACCATTTTTAATTGTATCAATCATGGTTTTGATTTGACCATGCCACTTACCATATGTATCTCTTGAACCTTCATCAGAGTTCTGTTCACATCTTCGTTTCATATCAACCATTGCTGCCTCTAAAACTAATAATAAAACATCTTTCATATTATCTTATTATACTAAAAGATTCAACTTCATTACACTTAACACATACATCTGTATCAATTCTACCTCGTACACAAGAATCGTGTTCCCATAGGTTTACTAATTTAGGGGATTCACAATCACATTTTCTATCTGTACATTGTTTATTTCTGAATTGTTTTAGATGTGGATGATTCATCCACTCTTCTTTTAAGAAGGCAATACCTGGTTTCCACCACATTGGTACTCCACTTTTTGCATTCATTATTTCTCTATCACTCATAATTTAACTTTTATATTTACTCTAATATACGAAATTATTTTGAATTATCCAAATTATTTTCACAATTTTTTTTATGTTTGAACCAACCACCACATTTACATTTGATATAATGTACAGTTGTTGCTATGATTGGTAAAGATGCCATTGTATTCCAAATATTTGGATGAAAATGTTCACCACAGATTCCTAGTATATGTCTAAAAAATTCTACCATTATCCAAATATTTCTACTCTTATATCTTTCATCATTTCAAATCCTCTATCTGAAAGATGTTTTCTACCTTCTGAAATCATCCTATCCCAACCACAGAAATATACCCAAGGGTTTTTATCCATATCATCTATCAACTTAAGATAGTGTTGGTGAACATAACCTTTAGCAAATTCTGGTTTATCTTCTCTTGATAAACATGGAATGAATTCAAAATTTGGTAATTCTTCTTGTATCTTTTCTAATTCTTTTCTATACAATAAATCAGATTCTCTTCGTGTACCAAAGAATAATTTTATATTTTTAAATGGAATTTTATTCTGATGAAGATAATTTATCATTGAACGAAATGGTGATATACCTGAACCTGTTGATACAAAAAAGATATCCCTATCCATTAGATTATCTGGTAAAGTAAATACACCCATTGGCCCATTGTAATAAAATTCATCACCTATCTTAGAATCAAAGAATAGTTTCCTACTCATTTGTCCACCTTCTAAATAGGTAACAATAAGTTCAAATTTATTTGAACCATCAGGAAAAGATGCAACTGAATAGTTTCTTTTTACCATATACTCTGGTACACCATTTGCTTCATCTGATTCTAAAAATCCCAATTGTACCAATTGACCTGGTACAAAGTTTATATTATCATAAAGAGGAGATTCAAATATGAACCTCCAATTTGATTTTGTTTCTTTTATAATTTCAGTTAATACTGCTACATTCATTTTTTATTTTTTATTCTAACAATTCTATGTATCATTTCTTTACATTCTTCAAGACTATTACAAATGTGTTTATCATGCCAAAATCCAAATAAACCGAAAAAACATCTATCATTCCATTGAACAACAAATGTTGATTTATTTTTAATTGTAGTTTCTAATATTCTAAATCTTTTATATTGATTCATCTGTTATTTAGAATAGGGGGAAATTAATCCCCCTTATTCATTTGTAAATAATTGATAACCTTAAAACTGAGGGATATCATCCCCTTCAGTACTTTCGGTGTCCTCTACTTCTTTGAATAGAGGTTCACCATTTTCATCTTTTTGGTACTTCTGTACCAATTGTTTAATATAAGTTCTTTCAGAATCAACACCACCATCTTGTGAGAAGAATGGGTAGATTGAAATCTCAGCGGCCTCGTTTAATTCGAAACCATCATAAAGTAACCCAGCCATCTCAACAGATGCTCTGGTAGAAACCATCGAAGTTAATTTACCATTCTCACTCATAGATTGAGTTCTAGTGTGGTGAGATATCTCAGCAATTGCCTTCAAGTCATCTTCGTTAACTTCAGGGAACATGAACTTTAATAATCCAAATTCTTTAACATCATCAAGAACATCCATTTCGATAGTAACAAATCTATCTAAGATTGCTCTATCCATAACTCTCGTTGAGGTATATTCATTACCAATGTTAGCGGTAGCTACAAAGGTAACACCTTCAGCCACATTCACAATTGGAGAACCATCAGCCTCATCCAATCTCAAGTATCTTTGTCCTTGGTCAAGAACAGTCATTAAGATGTTCCACGCATCTGGGTGAGCTCTCGATAACTCATCTAACAGAATAACTGCGTTTGGAGTTTTGATTGCCGTAACAAAAGCGGATTCTGAAAAGTATGTACCTTTTTGTTTATCGAAGTGAGTGTTACCAATTAAGGTAGCTCTCGGGTCTTGAGTTGCCCCAAGGTTGAAGTAGAAATCTGGTCTATCCAACGCGTTCACTAGAGCTTTGGAAGCCATGGTTTTACCACATCCACTTGGACCGGTCATCATAATATTTTTAGCCCTCACAGCACTTCTGATAAGATATTTCCATTTCAGTTCTTCCATAACCAATTCAGTTGGTTTAAGAGATACAGAACCTTTGTGGATAAAATCTTTGATTGCGGTGTGGTCACCTTTATCTTCGAATTGTACACCACCTTGGTCTGTATTCATAGGAATAACCAAAGAGTTATAAACATCCATATTTACTTTTCTGTAAGATTTCTTACCATTCTTATTGATGTAAGCCTGAACCGCCATTCCTTGATTGAAGGCTGATTTTCTTACACCTGTGGTAGCTCCTAGAGTACCAACTTTTACCCCTTGGGTATCGATTAATTTGAAAGTGTTACCAAACTTTTCAACTTTGTACACTTCTGTGGAAACATATCCAACTTTAAATTCTTTCATTTCACTCATAATTATTTGTTTTAAGGTTTATTAATTATTAACTCATTTACTATGTAAATATACGAAAAATATTTCATATATCCAAGCCTTTTTTCATTTATTTTTGTAAAAATAATTGGTTCATAGTTTTGGTGATTTGGTTAAGATTTGTAACATCTACAAACTTAGCTCCTTTACCATACATTGTTTGAAAACTTCTTTTTTCATATCCACTACAACCATAGTCTGATACGAAGTAGGATAAGGTTTTGATTCCCATACTTTCAATCATTTTAACCATCTTACCAGTATGTCTTTCAGCGGAATCACCAGAGTAGTAGAAACCAGGTCCACCATAGTAAGGTTGTCCATCTGATAGATTCAAGAAATATGAATCTAAATCATTGTTGATTGGAATAAATGATTTCATAATAGCCTCAAAACATAATCCTTCTGGTGTTGTACCATTTGGTCTTAAACCACCGAACATTTGTTTTACTTTAGAAAACTTATCTGTTTTAGAATCGTAAGCCATAACGATATATGGTTTCTCATTTTGAGTACATCTGAAAGTTACTTGAACATTTAGATTAGGAATCATATCAACTGCCTTACACATTGCAACTACATTAATCATCGTATTTCTCCACTTCTCACCATTCATAGATGAACTAGCATCTATTGATATATGTAAGTTAGCCTTTTTGTAAGAATCAACTTCTGAGAATTGGAATACATTTTCATTACCAAATCCTAAAGATGAAATCATTCTCTTATCAATTCTACCAACTTTCTGTCTGTTGAAAACAGTAGTTCTATCTTCACCTCTCACTTGAAGTTTCTTACCTAACATTGTACCAAGTTTGATTCCTTTCTGAACCTCTTCTTGATAATCCATTTTGATTCCACCATCCCAATAATCGTTTCTAGTCATTGGAAACATTTCTGATTCAAATAATCCCTTAGTCATTTTATTAACCACGATACATTGAACTGTTTGATTGCCATAGTAACCTTGGTTGAAATCTTTTCCAACTTCTTTCATTTCAGAACCACTTTCTTCAATAGCATTTAGGTTCTTAGAATCTGTTTTAGTAATTGAAGTTTTTTGAATATCACCATCCATAAACTTCTTTTGTTTCTCAATCTTCTTTTTAAGTAAATCTTTTTGTTTATCTGTTAATTGAACTGAGTTTGTTGAAGGAGAATTATCTTCACTTGGTTCACCTTCCATGTTATCAGGTAAGTTACCAACACTCATTGAATTACCACCAGTTGGTGTTTCATCTTTATCACCACCCATTGGAGATTCACCAAGTTCTTTTAATAACTCATTGAAATCTTCATCACTCATTCCTTGAGAAGAACCACCATTACCATCATCAGAACCTTGCTCATCGGAAGAAGAACCATCACCATCACCACCCTTTTGTGGTTCAGTATCATCTGAAGTTGGTTGATTGATATTTGATAAAATTACTTTGAACATCTCAATAGCTACTTGAAGTGATTCACTTGAATCTTTCAATCTACTGATTTTGTTCAAACCAACTAATTTGTAAATCTTTCTCAAACCTTTCAGAGCCGAAAGTTGAGTATTTTTATTATGTAAGTTGATAATTCTGAACATATAAGAATCGATTGTTTCATCAGTATGTTCATCAGATAAGAGAGCCTTATCGATTAATTTATCATTGAAGTACTTATCGTACATCTTTCTGTAATAATCTCTGTAACCAGGTGCTGATTTGAATACGAAGTTATCAATTCTTCTATCTTCAACATAGTTCCAAAGGTTTTTAATAGTTTCTTGAGTATTATAAATACCTTTCTTGATAGCCCCATCAGTTATGTGAGTAGGTATATGAGAAGATAAATCTAATAACAATTGAAAATTTGAAAGTTTGATGTGAGAACCCTCGTGAAGTGCCAGTCCAACTGCCACATCAAAATCTTTTGGTTCTGTTATCCTACTTCCAATAACAACTGATTTACCATCAGTATAAGAATCACCTCTCTCTTTGAACTTAACTGGTATTGATTCATTTGTTACAATGTTAACGAAGTTAGATATTGCTCTTTTAGAAGAAGCTAATTTGTATAAATCTAGGGATTTCTTTTCCTTATCAGAAAGTTGGTTAATGATGATATCATCTGTATCGAAATCATCATACCAAAAGGAAGAATTGTTGTATTTACTCATAGTTTTAAGGTTTAATTATCACTCATTTACTTTGTAAATATACGAAATATATTTGGAATAAACAAGCTTTTTCTTGTTTATTTTTTATCTATACAAAGTTACTACCGAACCGAACTCATCATCAAAAACTTTTACTAAGTTTTCGTAGTCTCCACTCATCATTTTATCTAACATTTCTTTAATATAGGAATCACCCATACCAAGTTGTTTACCAAATTTCTTAGCAGTACCCAATAGGAAATATGCATTTCCTTGAGGACCTGTTAAATCGATTTCAATTCCGTTTGTTTGTTGTTTTTGCTTAATCATATATCACTTATTTACATAGTAAATATACGAAAAAAAATCGAGAAATCCAAGCAAAAAGTGAATTATTTTTGATTAAATTAATCCCTTATTATTTAGGTTTTTTTTGAAAATAATCTTTCTCCAATGATTATTGGGTTCTCCCGATAATGAATCAACTCCACCAAGTGCAGAACAGTTATCAGGATATCCTATTTTTTCATCATAATCAAAATCTTCTACATCTTCTATGAATTCATACATATCAGGATTAACTCTCTCTAACTTTGGAATATCTTTTCTCCAAAGATGTATTGGTAATTGTGTCTGAGATTTATACAAATTACTTATATGGTCATCTGGTAGGTCTTTATCTCCTGTAAATGAATGAATCATAGTTCCCATTTGTCCTATAAGTGATTGATATGTGGCAAGTGAAGTGTGTAATATATCATCTTCTTTATCTAATAGTAAATCAGCTGGCATATTTATATCCTTTATACTATCAAAAAGTTCTCTTAAAGAATTAACACTAATCATATATGATTGAGCTCCTGGTGCTTCGAATCTTCTGATATGTTGTAATCTATTATTTAAGTACCTTCCTCTTATATTAGGTATTGCTCTACCCAACCAAAGTATATCAAATGAGAATTTTTTAATATCTTTTATTAATAAAGGATATTCACCATCTTGAATAGAATCAATTAATGCAGTTGTTGGTCTAGCATCATCCTCTAAGAATAAAAAATACCTTAGTGGATTTCCATTAGAATCAAATCTATTTTCAGAGTTACTAGAATCAAATTCATCCAAAGCCATTTCATACGCCTTCTGATGAGATAATGCAACTGCGATAATATTTTTGGAAAGATTTCCTGATGGGTCTATAAATGTATCTAATCTACCATCTTGTATCATAGATTTAATATCAAGGTCTTTACCCATTATAGCATCTACAAACTCATATTCTAAATCTGACCATTCCCAAGCTTTAATGAATTCTTTTCTTCTATAACTATCCTTTTCAGATATTACATAAATTTTATCTGCTCCAAAGTTTTGTAAATTGAAATGTATGTTATTTTTAGGAACTAAAGACATTAACTAAGTTTAATATACTCCATAGTATTCGAATATGGGATTACCATTATTCATTCCTTTATAAGTCCATCCTTGTTCTTGAAGATTTAACCTCATTGCAGGTGAATTGTACTTTGGAGAAAATTCTTTTCTGAATTTTATAGGTTCTTTTACTTTACTCATAATAAATCATCTGGTGTGTTTCTGTATATTCTATATGAATCCTCATCAAAATGTTGAGTAGATACCTCAAAAACGATTGAGTTCTCTTCTAACGATATTAATTGATGTGGTTGTCCTCTTTCTATTAAAACAGAATCTCCCTCCTTAATGATTCTACTATCGTGTAATCCATCTTCAACATCAATCCAATTGAATTGAAAACTTCCTTGTTGAATATACCAAGTTTCTTTCTTTTTAAGATGATAATGCATTGAAAAGTTTGCCATCTTCTTTTCAAAAACTAATAGTTTTCCACAATATTCTTCATCATTGTGAATCCATAGTTCATACCCCCAAATTTTTTCTACTCTTTTAGGTGGTTTTACATCAATTGGTATAATCATAACTTATTGTTTAAATTGGAGCTCCCCATGGTTTAATCCAATACTCCCAAAATATTCTTTTTAATTTACTCATACTCGTAATCAAATCCATTTTCTTGTCTATCTAATTCATCGTAAACATTTTCCAATTCTTCAATACAATTATCAACAGATTCCCAATCTTGTTCATCTCTAGCATCTTCAAGTGTAGACAAGATTCTTTGTATTTTTTCCGATAAGTTTTCCATATTATAGTAATCTAATATAATTAAGTGTTATATGTGATTAAATATAGACTTATTGAAAAAACCGAAATTATATGTTAAAAGATATTATCTTCTTCCCTGTCCTCTGTACTTCTTCTTGTAATTTTTTGCCTGTTTACTATTGGAAGTTTTAGACTTAGAATGAACTCCTGGTCTCTTTTTCTTTTGAGATTTTAGGAGGTTACCTAATGTTAATGCCATTATTTTTTAATAAGTTTGTTTCTTTTTAACGCTCTTGCAGTTTCAATCCACTTTTTACCAATCGGATTGTAAACTTTTTTTCGAATGAATGAGTTAACCGCTTTTTGAACTTGACCAGAAATAGGTTTATAAACTGTATTATCTACAATTCTAAAATTACCACCAAATAAATTTTGGAATTTACCTAAGTTGTTCTGAACATCACTCCATGATTTTTCTAGTAAATCATCTGGTAGAACTCTTTCTCTTTGTTTGTTTCTTTCTTGAGCTACTTCAAGTGAAGTATTTACAAATACCATGTAAGTATCGTAACCTAGTGATTCAGCGTATTTCTTATTCTTCTGAATCTTACTGTAAACATGACCAGTACCATCGATAATCATACCCAACCTACCAGCTTCATAAAATGATTTCTGTTTCTTAGTAAGTTGTTTTGCTTTATCTCTAATACCACCTGGTGTTGCAGTAATCTTATCCCATAGTTCTGGCTCTTCTCTTTCGATTCTTGCCAAATCTTTTGGGTCAATACCATTATCCTTCAATCCTTTTTCAAATGCTGAATCCGAATTTACTGATTTAAGACCAGTTGAGGAAAATGATGATTTGAGTCTTTTATCTATACCGAAAATTTCCATGGCGGTGAATGATTTACCTGAACCAGGTCCACCTGCCATGAAAACACATTTTAAGATACCGGGGTCATCAACACCCTCGATAATCATTTGTTCTAATAAAGCTTCTTTTATATTCAGTAATTCAGATTCTATGTCATACATTGAATCAATTAATACTGTTTCGGTAATCAATGATTTTAAACTCATTTATAATACTCCTTATTTCTTATTGTAAAGTGAGTAAACTTTATTTACCAAAGTTGATTTTTTGATTGAAATATCCAAATCAGTACTATGGTCTTGTTTAGCTGCATCTACTAACTGTTTTTTAGTTAGTGAATTCAACTTAGATTTAGTTGGTTTACCTTTTATTGCCTGAACAACATCTTGTAACTCATCAACTACATCTTCAATCTCTGCTTTTACTTTTTTAGCACGAGTCTTAACAGTTTTAACTGTTTTCTTTACCTTATCGGCAACTTCTTTAACATCTTCGATTGCATCTTCGATGTCATCAGCGATTAAATCGCCGTCTTTGTCCTCAATCTTACCAGTCTTGATAAGAAAGAAGTAAACTGCGGCACCTATTGCAAGGATACCTAAAATAATTAGAAATGTTTGCATGTTTGCTTTCTTTATTAATTGTTATTGATTGTATATAAATATAACGATATCAGATAAACATTTGAATATCATCATTACTATCGTAATCATAATCCTCACTACAATCTTTTATGAGGCCTGATTTTGGGAATAATGATGCGTACATAAACAATATTGTTAATACTGTTCCTCTGATTCCTTTTGTTAATTTTTGTATTCTACTCTTCACCGTATAAACTCCATCTTTTTGTTGGTTCTGGTTCTATTATTATTTCTTCGGTATCCACAAGATAAACGAATCCTTCTCTAGCATCCATATAAAATTGTGTTTTACCTGTATCTTGATAAATAAATTCAAGTGCATCGGTTAAAGAATCTAATGTAACTGTTGAGTTAGAAAGAGGAGTCCACCTATCTCCAGGTGGTACTCTCTTTGCAACCTTAGTTTTTACTTCGTTCTCTTGTATTTGAGGTTCTTTACTCATTACTCAATTACTCTTAGTACTCTACTTTCTTTTGCTCCACTTACTTTGTAGTCAATCTGAACTCCACTATCTTCAAAATCTTTTACAACTCTTGATTCAGCTTCTGTTACTGATTGTGCATCTACTAAGTAGATTTCTTTTGCTTTTTTGTCTTTACCATTTTTAAGTGTGGCAACAACCACTTCTACTGTAACTTCGAAAAATTTACTCATAATTATTTATTTATATTAATATATATGTATTTGTTACACAAAGATACGAAAAATTTATTTAATTTCCAAATTTTTGTCCAAAAAATTCATAATTTTTATTTACTGACTCCAATTCACCATTTTCTATAGCAGAATCTTCATCATCATAAAACGCATCAACAGGACATTCTGGTAAACAAGCTCCACAATCGATACACTCTGCAGGATTAACATAAAGTTGTTTTCCTTTAAGTTCTTCTTTACTCATTCCTTCAACTTCTCTCCCTGCACCTTCAATATCAATCGGTCCATGGATACAATCAACAGGACAAACTGTAACACATATTGTATCACATACTCCATCACAAGCTTTTCCTATTATATAACTCATAGTTTTTTATTTGATACAAATATACGAAAAATATTTGATATATCCAAATTAATATTCGTATTCTTTTTTAGGTCCTGATAAATTACCATTAATTAGAAAAGAGCAATTGAAACATAGCATTCTAAGATTTTCATATTTGTGATTTTTTCTATCACCATCGAGAAAATCTAAAACTAGAGGTACTTTATGGTCTGTGATTCTTCTTTCTTCGAATCCACATTCGTTACATTTTTCTAACATATAACCATTGTTTAGTAATCTTTGTTTGAGTTTCCAAATTGGGTATTCAGGATACTTTCCTTTTAATATGTCATCTAATGAATATTTTCCTCTTTTTAGATTATACCCTTTACGAATACCAGTACCATCAGGATTCTTTAAATTTTCAAAGATACCATATTTTCTAGCATATTTTTTGTAAGTGTTGTAAGATACTCCTAGTAACCTAGCAGCTTCCATTGCAGAACGAGCTTTTGATTGTACATCCTTAATTTCGGATTCCAATAAGGGTTTAGAGCCCAATCCTCTTTTCATTCTCCTATTTTTACCAGCTAAAGAAAGGTCTTTTGTTGGGTCAAAATTAGGAAATATCTTTTCATCTTTATTTTCCATACTAATGTTCTTTTATATAAGTATAGTATATTAAAACTTTTTGACAGTCTATCCTAACTATTTTAAAACATAGTTTTTTTATTTAGATTGGTGAATAATGGATTTCCACTAATCTCTTCGTATTTTTTTTCACCAATAGATAATTCAGTACTTCTTATTATCTCTTTGAAAAATTTATGAACTTTAATTGCATATGATTCTCCAAATTCTTTTATTATATGTGATATTGTTAGAGCAGTTACAAAAGGTATTGATTTATTAGCTCCACCAATGTGATTGTAATTAGAGAAACTGAAATCAAATCTTTTAGATAAATCTTTTTCTGATTTAAATTCAGTATCATAAGTATGTTCTTGTTTACACATAGTACAATATTGATTATTTGCAATTACTAAAGGATAATTTTCAGTATCATGTGGAAGAGTAACAGGTGGTCTTGTAAATAAAAATGGAGAATCTTGTATTTTTATCTGTTCATTAGTATAATCTTCAATTATTTTTTTATACTTTTTATTATTTTGTTTTAAAAATAAATTTACTGTAAATTGTTCTAAGAAAATGGAGGAACTATAATCTTTATCAAATTCTTTTTTTAATAACTCATAATATACTAGTGCATCATCTATTGATTTTTTAAATATCTCAACATCATCTCTTACACAAATCATATTAAAGTTTGGTATCTCTGAAATTTTTATTTCTTCGTGTGGAAAATCTTCTCTTTCATTAAATGTATCCTTATTTCTAATATAAAAAGAAACATAATTATTTAACAATGCATGTAGTGGATTTGAATTTAAAATATCTTCTGGTTCTAATATCTCCAATGTATCAGTTAAATGATTCATATCAGGATGTGAAAAAATATAAGGTGATTTTCTATCTATATTCGGTTTGTTAAATATAAGTGTATCTAAATCAAAGTGTATAAATGGTTCATCTAAAGTTTTCATTGCAATGAGTTTAGGCATTGCAAACATTTCGGCTGATTCATTTTTTAGTACATCTATGTTATAATCATATTCAAATCCTATTTTTTCAAACCAATATTGTTGAACTTTGTTTGTATATAATGTTACATTGCCATAGTGTTTTTTCAATAACAAGGAACTTAACATAATAATATAGGCTTCTTCCTTAGATAAATTAAATTTACCTGGAGCCTTATGTGGTATCCAACTTTGTATTACTTTCATTATTTTTATTTTTTAAACCATATTTAGAAAATTTGTACCAAACTCTTTCGTGAAAATAATAAAGAACCATTTTTGTTAATAGTTCTACACCACCAATAGCAAGTCCAAATTTCCAATTACCTGTAATAATCCATGAAAGAATCATAGTATCTAATGTACCTATAATTCTCCAACTTATTGTTTTTAGTATGTGCCTCTTTCTACTTACCATTATAATTTACCCTCTTTTCTCATTTGTTCTCGTATCTTGGTAGCTGATATCTCTTCGATTTCTTTTGGTGGTATATGTTCAATAACTTCATAACCAACACCCCTACCATAGTTAATTGATTCTATATCAGGTATTATTGTTGTAATAACCCTACCATCTTGTATCAACTCTTTTAACTCACCTTCATGAACCATCTTTTCTATTTCTTTTGCAGTCCAAGGTTGATTTTCGTTTGGTTCAACATCTCTAATTGCTAAACATACATTCTTTCCTTCTTGTAATCTTTGATTGATTAACCAAAGATGCCCTTTGTGTAATGGTTGCCATCTACCAATAAACATTGAATATTTTTTACTCATATTAAATTTTTTGTTTTTTCATATAAATGGTTAAAATTATTTGTATAACGAGGTAAATCTTTCATTGTTTCTAATACTTCTAAAAATTCTATATGGTCTTTATGATTTGGATTTGTAACATTTTTTTCATTATATTCTTCTTCACTATAAGTTCCCCAATTTGTTATTGCATTATAAAATACATCAAAGTAAGATTTACTTCCTTTCATATAATTAGTTATCATATCATAAAATAATTTCATTTCTCTGAAATTACTATCTTGTACTACAAATGAAAAACTAAATCTATTAATTGTTGATATCTTACTAATAAATTTTAAATTATCTAAAAGAACATCCCACTTACCACCTATTCTTGTTTTAGTTTCATATGTTTCCTTTGTTCCAGCATCTATTGATACTTCACAAGTTTTTACATAAGGATGTATTGCTTTTACTCTTTCCCACATTTTTTCATTCCATAAACTACCATTTGTATGTAAATGAATTGATTTAAGTTTTTTAAATTTAGTAGAATCTAATGTTTCTAAAAACTCTCTAAATGATTTAGAGTAAAATGGGTCTGCAGTTCCTGTAAGATATAATTTCTTTACAGTTGATGATATCTCATTTGTAATTTCTTCTAATTTCTTCTCAACTTGTTCTCTATCTTTTCCGTAGTAGTTTATTAATTCACTTCTACAAGATGGACATTGAAAATTACAACTTCTATCAAAACAGAAATTTACTGTTTTTATTTTTTTATGTGTTCCAAACGATTGTAGAGATTTAGTATCTTTTTTAACAAACTTTGGAGATAATTTATTATTTTTTAAACCAGATAAATATGGACATTGTTTTTCATCACAATATTTATACGAACCATCTAATATAGATTCTCTAACTTCTTTTGCTTTATCACTATTGAAACTAGATTGTATTGTATCACCATCCCACACATCTACTGGTAACCAAGATGGACAACATAGATATTGCCTGTCATCAAACACCTCTGTATATTGAAAAGGCATAGAACAGATGTATTCTTTTTTATGAATCATTACAACTTATTTAATTTCGTAAGTTGATTTATTATTTTAGAAAATGATTTTTCAGGTGAATCTTTTGTAGTATCTACATCAATGAAGTTGGTTTCTGGTGCTTCATAGTTTTTTGAATGAAAGTGGTCTCTTTCACGAGGTTCTGAACAATGTACATAAAATTCTTGGAAGTTTTCTAAACCTATTCTTTTTTTGAACTCTTCTCGTAACCATCTTGGAGGTGCTACGAGAGAAACAACTACATCACACCCATTCTTATGATTGTATTCTGTAATCATCTGAGCATTACGAATATTTCTTTCTCTACCTTCTGGTGTGTAATCTTTATTAACAGTTAGTTCTCTTAAATCATCACCATCGAGATGAAAAACATCTTTTCTCCAATTACGTTTTTCTGATTTTAGAAACTCATGTAATTTAGAACCCAATACAGTCTTTCCAGCTCCTGGTTGACCTGTAAACCAATATACCATAACTTTTATTTAAAATTTAACTTTTGTTAGAATAAGCTTGTGTACCAAAGAATGCCGCAACTATTGCTGCAACTGAAACGAAATATGTTGCTGCCATATCACCAAGTATTGTAGATGCTTGTTCAACACCTGTTACTGAAGCGATTACAACCGCAAATGGATACAACAACATCCCAAACAACGCAAACCACGCCATTTTTCTTTGTGCATCTCTCATTGCATCTTGGTCATCAAGTTCTTTTCTTTTGAACTCAAGATACATATCGTGTTCTTCTTTAGATACTCTACCATCACCATTTGTATCCGCAGGATGAGTGGTGTTAGTTCTAATTATTTCTTTTTCTTCCATTATTACTCCTCGTTAAAATTTGAGTTGTAACCTTTATTGACTATATATATTAAAATTTATGAAATATCTTTAGATTCAATTAAAGTATAAGTGAATGAGTTACCCCATACATCTTTTGCTTTTCTACATACATCCATAAATTCGTTGAAATCTGATTCCTTAGAGAATACTTGACAACCAGCAGACCATTTATCAATCTGAGTTGAACCATTTACAAACTTACCTGCCTTATGAATGTTGATTCCAAATATACCTTCATGTACATTTTCCTCAATCATATCATATTGACCATCTTTGTTATTATCTCTATAAACTTTAACAGGTGATTTTTGTCTTAGTGCCTCATATTTACCTTGGTGTAATCCAAGTTTATGAGAACCTCTGTATTGACCTGGTTTAAGAATTGCAACACCATCTTTGTTCAATAAGTTTTTTTCCCAATGTGAACCAGGGTCTGTTGTTGCTTTATACTCATTATAAATCCAATTACCATTTAAATCTTTGTAAGATAATGTAAGTGTATCATCAAATTTATTTGTTACTTCACCATGTGTATCTGAATTTCTGATACCGATAATATTCACATCATATCCCTTCTCACTCGTAAAGTACTTATATCCTTTAGATTTTAATACTTCTTCAATTTGTTCTCGTGTGTACTTTGCCATAATTTAACTTTCTATTATTTTTTCTTTCCTTCTAAGTACCCTTTTTCGTACTGAAGTTCTTTTTCTATATCAACTATTCTATCTTCTAGTTCGTTGATGACTTTAATTTTCTTATCCAATCTTTCATGAACAGTAGTTAATTCTGACTGAAGAGATGTGAACTGAGTAAATATACTACCAGCAGTAAATATAGCAAATAGTAAACCAACTATTATTGACCAATTATCCGCAATAAGTTTATTTATGTTCATTTCTTGTTTCATTTTTTCTTCAACCTACTCTTTTCTTTTCTACCTCTATTCTTAGATGCAGATTCGAAACCTACTATCTTCCCACCTTTATGTGAAGCATCTTTACCATCACCATTACCATAAGTACCTTTTTGTCTGTTGTACTTATTTAGTTCTGCTCTGTATTTCTTTGATTTCTTTGATGATTGAAATTTCTTGTACTCATCTTTATAATCTCTCTTTGCAGTTTCATCAATATCTCTATTGATTGCATCTTTTGATGATGGAGTTCCTTTTAATCTTGCTTCTTCATCTTCTAGGAATGATAAATCTAATCTTTGACCATACTCAACAATACTTAATTCTTTAAGTGGTCTCATACCACCAGCTTTTCTAACCTTGTTGAGTTTTCTTATAATATCTTTTTGTTTTGGTGAACCAGGTATTGCTCTTAGAGCTTTGTTAAGTAATGATAAGTGTTCTATTTTATCGAATCCTTCGTTGGTACTTTTCCAATCTTTGTAGTTCTTATCAGATTTTTTTTTTCCACTCTCAGATACTTTTAATTTATCTGATTTAACATGAGTTTGTTTATTGCTAAGATGATTGGTTTCTTGGTCCTCATCATCGTTTTCGATATCAGGTTGACCATGATTTTTTTTCTTAAAGTTAGTTCCACCACTATAATCTCTATTCTTTCCTCTTAGTGCAGTATGATAATCTGATGTTCTACCACTCATCCAATTTGAAATACCACTATTTTCACTTACGCCCTCATAAATAGATTTAAGATACTTAATGAAATCTTTATCATTACTCATCTTTTTAAATTCTTTATCCTTAAATACGTTCTTTACGAAATCTCTTACATCTTTGGAGTCTTGTCTGATTTGGTCTATTGTAGAGAACATACCTTCATATACTTTTTTATTGTTTTGAAGGTTTTTAAATAATATATTTTGTTTATCATCAATTGTTTTATACTTCTTTGGATTTTCATTAAAATCCTCAAGAGCATAATTTAACATCTTTATCCATGCAGTATCACTATGTTTTTTACGAAAATCAGATAACATATTAAAAAACTTATTCTTATTTTTGTTAGCTTTTTTGTAAATATACCAAACATTTACTCCAACTTCGTTTATTGATTCAAATAGTTCATCTCTTGTAAGTTTTCTACCGAATGCTTTTTCAAATGCTTTAATCATTTTTACTTCAGTACTAGCATTTCTTCCAAGTAGTTTTAAAACTCTTTTTAATTCATCTGCAGAAAAATTATAGTTTACTTTTGCTTCGTTTACTGATTCATCAATTGCTTTTGGATATTTAGTTTTCTTTGCTAGTTGTAAAAGTTTTTTAACATCAGCTGGATTGTTTCTGTTAAACTTATCAGCGTTCTTTTTATCTTTGAATATTGCAGATATCATTTTGTTTCCATCACGAATCATAATGATGATACCTTTTTTACCAAAGTATCTTTCTGTTTCTACTTTTGCTTCGTTTACTGATTCTTTGAATGGGGATTGTTTGATAAGTTTACCTTTGATTGCCAACTTATGAACTTCTTTTTTCTGTTTAGTAGAAAGTTTATGGTAATCAGGTCCAAATTCTTTGTGTGAGATTACATCTAACATATCCATTACAGTTGTACGATTAGTTAGTTTTTTACTGCCTTGTGGGTGTGAACTTTCTGGTGAATCTTCGTTTACTGATTCACTAAATAATCGTTTACCTGTTCTATCTTCTATATGAACAGTTGCACCTTTGTGTTTGTGATAATTTTTTACTACGTTAAATGCTGCAGGAACTTCTGCTGGTGTTTTGATATTTAATACTTGGTTTATTACCTTACCATCTTTAACAACAACTAAAGATACAGGATAACTTCCTTTCTTAGCTGCCTTATGGATTGTTCCTCTTGAAGCTTCATCCATTGGCATATCTTTATTATAATCTACGTTATCGTATCCATCAAAATCTCTTAATCCACCTTTTTTCTTAGAAGTGTAGTCATCACCACCTAAGTGGTCTCTTCCCATTTTACCGGCATACTCTTTAAGTTTATTTAGGATTTCTTTTTTGATTCGTGACATATGGTATTTCCTTTATTTATATAAATATAAAGAAATTAATATTAGTTATTAATTTTACCACTTGAACCTCTACTAATAACTGCTCCACCACTACTTCTGCCACTTGATGAACCTCTATTGATTACAGGTGGATTAGAACTTCTTGAAGGTGGTGTATAACTTCTTGAAGGACGATTATTGTTTACTGGTGGTCTATTATAATTTCTTATATTGTTGTTATTATTTCTATTAACATTATTATTACCATTTTCAACTCTATTATAGTTTCTGATTCTATTATTATTGTTAGGAACATTGTTTGGGTTTTCATATGTTCTAATTCTAATACCAGATGAGTTTTCAATCTTTCTAACAAATCTATCAATTAGATTTGGTCTATCTTTTATTACTAAATCTTCATTATCTAGTGTAAGAGGAACGTTTGTTCTACCTCTGTTGATTCGTATGTTAGGATTAGAGATGATATTATTTGTTCCACCTCTACTACTACCATTTGGAGTTACAACGATGTTAGAACCTCTCCTACCATTTACATAAGCAACATTTCTTCTATTTCTGTTTTCCCATGCATAATCGTTCATCTGATTTCTCCAACCATTATTATAGAATGGATGCCCATATCCCCATCTCCAACTATCGTATCTATTCCAATGATTGAATCCATAAAATCCAAATCTATTCCAATGATTAAATCCATAATTGAAAGAATAGTTAGATGACCAATTCCACCAATATTGATGTGAATTCCAATAGAAATCAAATGGTGATGCAAATGGACTTCTATACATTCTATTATTCCAATAGAAATCATAATGCCATCTTAAATCTTGGTTCATTGCGTATTGAGCAAAATCCCATCTGAATTTATCATCAAATCTAAATTTTCTATCTAGTTGGAATTCGTTATCGATAACATCTATTTTTAATGTATCGCCTGTTGATTCTACAATACCATAGATTGGGTCATTGTTATTAAGTGTAGATAATTGGTATGTTGTACCACAAGATGTAAGTAACAACACCCACAATATGTATATTAGGTGTCTCATATGTATAAATATGGAATTTTAATGTTTTATATGTTGAACTCTCCAACGAACATCTTTACCTCTTAACATTTTCTTCGTTGCATCTACGTTCTTTTTGGAATCATCAGCAAAATATACATCATCGTATCCTTCATTATCAATCTTATCTTCAATCCAATCAGCTTTATCTTTTGGATTGTTAGATGCTAATGCGGTTACATATATCTTACTCATATTAATACCGATATCTTTTAAGTATTGTCTTATCGGTTTGAATGCTGCTCTGGCAGTTAGGATGTGAACTCCATCACCACCACTACTACTAACGATTCTTCTTAGAACCTTAGTTATTTTTTTAATTTCGTTTGGGTCTTGTACTTTGGAAAAATCTGAGAAATCAAATTCATCACCAGGTTTTTCATTATAAACTGCATATTCACCAGGTGTTAATTTTTTCTTTTTACCATTATTGGTAATATAGATAAACGAAGTGGTTTTAACCAAAGTATCATCAAAGTCAAAAACTCTGAGTTTTTTTGATTCTGTGAATAAACTTCTACTTATCATATCTTTTAATTTAATCATTAGTTAACATTTCCTTATTAGTATATAAATATTAAAAAGGTAAAGGTTTATCTTTTATTTTAGGGATTGGTTTACTATGGTCATCTAATTTTCTGTAACTCATAGTTCCAAATGGTTGTTCACCCAATTCTGTAACTGATGGTCTAGCATTTGGATACTTTTCATTAATCTTATCTAACATCTTATGTACATTTTTACGAGCCGTATAATCATCCTCACCATAAACATACATATCTACTGTTACTACATATCTTTTTTCTTCTTTCATAATTTAATTAATTTGAAACAATTATTTCACCAGTATTCCAACTTGGTATATACCATCTGAAATTATGTTCTTTTAACATATCGATTATTTTAACTTGCATCTTCATTGAATTACCTGTAATTACTCTACATTCAAATAATTCATTGTGTGATTCCATCAATACAAAATCTTCAGCTCTATCAACTGCCAAATCATGTGTTAATCCATGTAAATCTAATTCGTTCATATGCTTAAATGTGTTAATTTTTCGTGTAATCTTTTCATATGTTTACAAGGTGAATAAGAACGAAATTGTCTTGCTGGACATTCACAATCATCAATCTTGTAATCGGTTACCCTTACTTGGTAGTAAGATAACTTACCTGTCTTTTTATTTCGAGAACCCATTTCTCTATAATACCAACTATTTGTCATAATCTATTATTTTTAATATATTCTTGAATCTGTAATATTATAATTGTATAAAGTTCCACAATCATCATCTTCATCAACAATGTTTTCAGTAACCTTACAATAATGTGGTAGTATTTCTTGTAATCCTTCGAAATCTACTTTTTGCCAATACCCAAATCTAAGTGTTATTCCCTTACCTTGAGTAAAATAAGAATCATATCCAATTTCAAAATTAGATGAACCATACCACTTTTTAATTTCTTTAAATTTTTTGTATCCTATTCTCATGCTGCAAATTCTTTTTGAATTAAACCTTCTAATATTTCACTATCTAACACTATTGGTTTTTTAAACTCAACATCATGTTCAATGTACTCATACTTATTATGTTCATCGGATTGATTAGATATCATCTCCTTAAGATGATTCTTTAACTCATCAGAATACAATATAGTATCTGAATCAATTACAATTTGAAATTCCTGTCCACCTTTTGGTTTCCAATAAGGTGTGTTAGTATCTGAATAATTTTCGAAATACTGAGCCATTACTTTTACTGTACAATTCATCATAATTTATAGTTTTAAGTTTTAAGATAATACTAAAGAACATCTTTCATATTCTTTTTTAGTCATATAAGTTTTATTCATTTCTAAGAACGAACCATTGTATTTTTCATTCATAATTTCTCTTTGTTTAGAGTAATTAGGATTGTTGATATTATCTTTGTATTCTTGATACTGATTTAACCAATATTCAACAGAACCCCATTTTGGTTTGTTATCAATAAAGATGTAAGAAGGAAAGTATTTCAACTCCATACCTTTATCAGTACACAACGTATCTTCTCTATATTCGTAGATATCTTCCATACCATTGAAAGAACCGCCTTGTAAGATATGTTTCCATTTAGATATTTCTTTGAAAGTTTCATAATCTACTTCCGAACCATCTTGGTTACAAACTTCAACTCTTACAGAAGAACCTCCACTATATACATCAGAACCAGCCCATACCTTAAGTTCAGGATAATTCTTTTTAACAAATTGTTTGATTATCGAAGCACAATTCTTAGCACTCATGTGGATATATTTCTCAAGGTTACCACCCCAAGTTTGTTCTCTATAAGAGTTAAGGGGTAATTGAAACTCTTGACCGTTTAATGAAAATTTTAATTTTTTACTCATGTTTTATCTTTTAGTGTTATTAATTATTTACATAGTAAATATACGAAAAATAAACCATATATCCAAGCAAAAAGTGAATTATTTTTTAATTTATACTGATTCTAAATAGAGTTTTTTTGAGTAGGTGTGGAGTGATTGATTTTGGAGTTTAACCCAATCTTTAATGTTTACATTAATACCCAATTCATTAGCAAATAGTAATCCTTTGTTCCAGGCATTTAGTTCATTAAGATATTGATAGAATTTAAATTTTCTTGGATACATATCTTCATCAATAGTTTTAAAGTAGTTATCTTTATCAGTTTGAAGAACATGACCTACTTCATGTAAAAGAGCATATAAACCATTTTTTTCTAAATTATGATTATGGTGTATAAAAATCTTTTTGTTTTTACTTCCCATAAATGCAGTCATTTGTCCAAGTAATACATTTATTCCAAATTTGTTTTTGAGGTAATTTGAAACTTTATTGAATTGTTTAGGGTATTTTTTAATCATACCTAAATATAAACAATTTTTATGATAAATCCAAATAAAAATTGAATTATTTTCAGCTACTAGATAGGTGGTTTGAGATGTACCCTGCGATTCTACCAGCTTTGATTTGGAAGTGTTCCCAATCATCTTTGGTCATTTTCTTTCTCTTACCAACATAGTCAATTCCTATGTTTCCAATGTATTTATCATCTAAAGTAAACATTGGTACTAAGAATGAAGATTTTGTACCAACTGATTCTGCTGCTCCCTTTAATCCATAGGTTGCAACTTTAGGGTCTTGGAAGTTTGGTATGAAGATTCCCTTTCCTTCCATCATATGTTCAAATGCTTTTGGATAAAGTGAACAAGGAATATTATTAAAGGTGTGGGATACTGAAGAAACTCCTGCTTTGGTTACTTCATAAAATATTGAGAATTTTTGGATTGATTTACCTGTGGGGTAGAAGTTACCACCATTATGAAATTGAGCAATCCAAACTCTATCTCCTTTAAACTCTTCTCTAATCTCTTCAAGTTCATCTGAAATTAAGGAAACACTTGAGATGTTTTCTTTTACAATATCTCTTTTCTTATCTTTTTCTTTTTGTAAATGTTTACTTACAATTAAGTAAAAAATTGGGCCTACTACACCGGTTAAAAATGCTCCTAATAATTCCATTATGTGATTATGATTAGTTAGTATCTGTTCCATCTTTATCGTATTCGTCTAAATCTTCCATGTAATCGGCAACATTTTTAAGATAATCAGCGGCTAAGGTCATTTTTTCTTGAACCCAACCATCTAAATCTTCAATATTACGTTTTTTGATATTAGTATATATGATTTTAGCGGAACGAACAGATGATTTTAACGATGATAACCCCATACCTACTTCATGGTCATCTTCTTTAATTTGATTTTTAACAGAAGTTACAGATTTAAAAAATTCATTTACTGTATCTTGTTGTGGTTTAAATGCAGTTGCATATGGATTAGAATAAACCTTTCCTAACTCTACTGGCTTACCTTCCCAATTAACTTCTGATAATATATCTTTTAATTTTGTACTCATTTAGTTAAAAATCCTTATCTGATGCTAGTTTAGCACTATTCTTTTTATAGAAATCAACTAATGTTTTTAAATTCTTAGGGTCAATTGTTACTTCATGTCTACCAACTTTATCTTTTACTATAAGTGAAGGAGTATATTCAAATTGATTAACTGCACTTTTAGCTTTGGATTTCATGAAAAACTGTAATACTTCTTTTACTCTTTCTCTTGTAAAGGGAACACCTTTAACGTAAAATAAACCAGTCATAGAATCATATCCCATTGCCATTTCATTTACTTCTGAAGCTTCGTTTACCTTTTCATATCCACTACCATAAGGTGCTGATTTTCCATCATGATTCATAACAACATTCTCACCTTTGTATTCAGCGTTTTTGTACATACCACTTACTTTTAAATCAAGTTCTTTTGCTAGAGCAATTTTCTCTTTACCAAGTTTTTTAAGTAATTTTATAAAAGGTTCTTTTTTATCAGTATGTTTGTTCTTTTTGTAGAATTCTAATGCCTTTTCTATGTTTTCAATATTTTTTTGTTGAAGTTTAGAAATAGCATTAATACTTCTTTCTCTAAGTACATTTTTAACTGCTTCTTTAAATTCTGATAGTTTCATATTAATTCCTTGTGTGTTCTATACTAATATAAGTATAAAAATATTTGTAAATAATTATTTAAATCTTGTGCTTTATATGGTTAAACATAACATCACCAATAATCTCACCCATTCTTGAATCAGATGGATAGTGTGCTCTTCCTATATTTCTACTGTATGATATTCGTTTTCCTGCTTCTATGAAGGCATCTGTATTAATTGGTAATTTAGTTTGTAGTACCTTCCCTATCAAAATACCTTGTGCGGAATGTCCTGATGGGTAAGATGGGGTTTTCATTGATTCCATTACCTTTGCACCTAATTTCATATTGTAATGAGATGACAATTGAAATGGTCTTGGTCTGTTATGTATGTATTTTAAATCTAATATAATTCCTGCAGCTGATTTGAGTAATTTTTCTACTAATTCTTTTGGATATTCTACATTATTTTCTTTACAAAGTTGTTCAAATACTTTTTCAATATCATCATGTTCTTCAACATATTCATCATCTTCTGGTAAATCTTTTAGATATTGTAGTTCATTATAAACTATCATGGAAGTATTTTTTGGAGGATTTTTTACTTTATATTTAGAATAATTGAAATCTTTAAACAAACCATCTTTGATTCCTTCAATTTTTTTAGCGTGTTTATCTGGTATACCATCTGTTGTATAAACGGCATTCTTAATATCTCCTATATTTTCTTCTGTGAATATGAACATACTACTATAAATATATAGTTATGTTTATTTACTAAATTTATTCCACAAATCAATCGCTTTAGATGTAATTGATTCTACTCCTTTACCAACTTTTTTTGAGATTTGTTTGGCCAAAGGTTTTGGTAATACTTTTTCTAATTGTTTTTTTGTTTTTGATTTAACAACTAAACCACTTCCCTTTTCAATTATTTTTTCTTTAAGTTTTCCCATGCTCCTCGTTTCACTAATTCTTTTCTGATTAGTTCTTTTTTTCTTTTATATGAAGGTGAATCATATAACTTTATTAATTCTTCAGTTGATGTACTTGCAACTGTATAATGTTTTATAAAGAATTTATTAGTCATCTTATTGTTGACTTTGATATATTCTTTTGTACTTGGTTTTAATTTCGCAGGCATCTTATTTATCTAACCACTTAAAAAATCTATTCATTATGAACCAGAATGCAATAAAGATTCCGATTACTTTTAATAGAAGTATGAGGTTTTCCATTTCCTATAAATATTAATATATTTGTATAAAGGTACTTTTTATAACACCATTGGAATTAATTAGTTCCAATTGTAACAAATCAGTAGGAAGTGATTTAGTATAAATCTTTCTTGTATTTAATTCAAGTGTAGGTAAAAATGATTCTTTTGCAATAACAGAACCATCTTTTGATATCACTAATTGATGTTCTTCTTCTGATATTATTTCAAAAGAAAATTCTTGTCCATCTGTTACTGATGATTCAGTTTCTTCAAATATCATTTCGTATTGTGGTAGTGGTTCTACAATCATCAACTCTTCTGGTTGACAAGATAGTATAACGAACAATATTAATACTATATACTTTCTCATTTTATTTTATGGTCTATTCCACCCCCATTTTGTTTTACTAATTCTGATTTTGTAACTGATAGTAATCCTAATATAGATTCAAAAGTTTGTTGTGGTGAAAAGTAAATCTTATATTGTACACCACCATTTAAATTTTGAGAACCATCAGTAGATATAGAACCTAACTTTATGTAGTTTGTTCTTTCAGCTGAAAATGACTGTAAGTTAGAAGTAGTTTCTATTCTATCAAACTCCACTCTAGTGTTATCATATCCTATTCTAAATTCAGAACCTACAATGTTATGATTGTTTTGTGGTACATCTAATGTTACCACAAATTTATCTTCTTCCTTACTGATATCTAATAACACCTCAAATTCATTTGATTTTTGAGAAGATGAATTTCTAATTGACATTGATTGAGTACCAGGTGAACTTGTTGATTGTGGTGCTGAATGTGAAAGGTTTACATCACCTATAAATGAAACTTTATATTCTAAGGTTTGTATCGTATCTATAATACTAAAGGTAAAATTTGTTGATGGTGATTTATTTGTTTGTGTTTTCCAATTAGAGGTTGTAGTATTATCGTATTCTGATTTAGGAACTATTCTCATTATCTCTTGTAGGTAACCATTAAAAGGAGTATCACCACCATTTAAGAAAGCCAATCCTATTTGACTATCTTGAAAATTAAACTCACCATCTTGATTAACATCTGAGTTTTGTAATTGAACTCCACTCAAATCTCCTTTATATCCACCGAATATTCCACCACCTGCTAATTCATTAAATCCTGCAACCACATCTGCAACTGTAATGTAATCATCCATAAATTCTTCAGCTGTCCACCCTTCTATATTATCAGATGGATTATTAACAACTATTTTATGTCCTTTATATATTTCAACATCTTCAAATGAGAACTCTGCTCTAATACCAAAATAACTACCAGCATTTCTAATCACACCACTTCCATATGAACTATTAGATATAGCAGTTGTTAGATTACCTGGTATGTAATATTGTTGCCAACCATCCGAACCCTCACTTACACTATGAACAGTAATTGTTCCATCATACAAATCAAGTAATTGTAATGATTTTAAATCATTTGGGTCTGTATCAGGATTAGTAGCAGTGAATTCTCTACCATCAATCAGTATTCTATGTCTATCGTTTGTAGAATCATATGGATATAAAACTACCCACTCTACACTTCCACTTTCTGTGGTTGCTTTCAAACCATCAGTCATCTTAACCAAATTTAGATAATCAGTTATATCTTTACTTCCATCATCATCTAAATAATATTTTGAATTCATTGTAGAAGTATTGAAATATGTTGAACCATCTTGTTCATTTGATGCATCATAATACACACCAAATCTATATTGTTCTGGTGATAATTGAGAATGGAATTCTAAATCTAAATCAACTTCAGGTTCTGTTGTAGTAGTTCCACCACCTGGGTCTACATTTGTCCAAGTTCCAAATTGATGATTGGAACTTATCCAATTGTAATTTGGTGAACTTGAATTTGCTGGTATTGAATAACCAAAATAGTAATAATCCCCACCACCATATTCTTGGTATCTAAATTCAAACTCATACCATTTAGTTTTATCTAAAGTTGCAGTACCATATCGATTAGAACAACAACCCCATTGAAATGTAATTGTTTGCCAAGTAGTAGTTCCTACTTCTCTATATCTAGTTTCTGATGAATCATCTGCATAAGTTTTGAAATTATAAGTTCCATTTTTATTTGGTTTGAACCAACCCGAATAGACTATTGCAAAAAATGAATTACCCCATCTCGGTGGGTGTCCTCCATTTAAACCACCTGAACTCCATGGTGTTGCTTCACCAACATGAGTTAATGTTGTACCTGGTTGGTTTGTATCAACCATTGCATCAAACTCAGCAGTTGAACCTGCTCCACCACTATATGATACACCATTATAAGATGATGCTGCTCCATTACCAGAGTGAGTTTTGTAGGATTTATAATTTATTTTTCCTTCACCACTTGGAGTATAACCAGCACCGGTCTGACCAAATATTAAAGTTGGTAATAGTAATAATATGAAGATAAGTTTCTTCATTAAAAATTATCCTTTGGCTTATCTAATCTAAAATATATTGTTCCTCCTACATAAGGTCTTAGTTTTCCAAGATTATTTTCTCTATCTACTAAATCGTTTCTAAATCCAACATCTATACTAAACATTTTATCATTTTTGAATTTATGTAGAACTTGAACATTTGCTCCACTAAAGTAATTTTCCATATCCCATTGATATGCAAATCCAGCATACCACTTTGATTCTGGTAATTCATACTTCGGTACGATTACTTCATATGGTTTATCTATATAAACCTTTTTGATTTTAGTTTTAATTTTTTCTACAATTACTTCTTTGATTATAGTATCTCTTTTTATTTTTGTAATATACTTTGGTACAAAAACTTTCTTCTCTACAAGTTTTTCAACATAGATACTATCAATTACAGTCTGAAGTACTTCGATTTCTTTAATCTTTTCTACTTCTTGTATTGTTGGGTTTAAATACATCCATGCTGATAATCCTATTAATACTCCTATTACTCCTAATTTCCAATCTATTTTTTTCATATTTTCTCCTTAAAATGGTAACTTAGCACCTATCATAAACGAATTCATTATTGGTACAAACTCATTACTACTATAAATTATCGTCCACCCTGCATTGAACGAAAAACTTTTTGTTAATTGTATTGTGAAGGAATTTGCAAGAATCCCTATAAAATCTTTTGATGTTGATGAAAAGGCATCGAATCCCTCAACTTTTTCTGTATAAGATAATGGGTTTTGTGCACCAATCAATGCTGGTGTGTACATTATTCTATCGTTTATTTTTACCATATTTGTGTAAAGAACATTATATCCCATAGTACCCATTTTTGGCATTGTATTTCCAAGTGCATCTTTACCAAACATAAACGAATAACTAATACCTAATCCAACAGTTCCATACTTACCCATAGGTTTCATTCTACTCAAAGATAATGTAGTTGAGTTCATCTGATAATTTCTCATATAAGATAGATTTGCTGCATCTACCCAAGTTACTTGATAATTTTCATTCAAACTTACTTTACTTCTACCCAATGATAATCCAACTTGTTTCATATTATCATATATTTGTAAGTTTGCTGTATTTGTTATATCACCATAGATTGATGCTTGTGATGCTCCTATTGCAAGTACTTGGTTGTATTCTCTTGTTAGAGCTTGCATTGACATTATATCTGCTTTCAATACTATTGGCATAAATTTCTTTTTCTTTTCTTCTTCCTCTTCCTCATCTTCTTCCTCATCTTTTTCTTCTTC
>Ga0181420_1000054_pt1 | contig 36575 bp, 59 predicted proteins | sample 43SPOviralmetaG_FD_130145 | JGI IMG/M metagenome (GOLD analysis project Ga0181420, IMG submission 130145) | Marine viral communities from the oligotrophic San Pedro Time Series (SPOT) site, San Pedro Channel, CA, USA - 43 SPOT_SRF_2013-05-22 | ecosystem: Environmental > Aquatic > Marine > Strait... | reverse complement strand
TGCGGGCATTAGTATTTTCTGCTCATAATCTGTTAATGAAGCAGTTTCTTTTTCAAAACCATTTATCATGATATTATTTTAAAAGATTCATATTTTGCCCTCGTTGAAAGTCTTGGAAACCAACTTCAAACCTCATTTTATCATATTTCCTTAATGCTGATCCGAATTGATCCCTGAGCATATAATACAGGCGGATTTTACCACCAATGATCCATTCGTCGCTACCCTGGGTGGGTGATAAATCATTCAACCAATTTTCATAAATTTTTCTTGTTAATTTCTTTGCCATGTTATAGGGGTTTTTGAGTTTTTTCACAGAATTTTCTTTCTTTCAGGATCTTACCGTCTACGCTAAATCTAAAGATTATCACGCCGTTTTCCACCCTTTTCGTCGTTTTTAATTCGACCAATTTATGTGAATTACTACCTGAAGAACCTACATAAATTTTTTGAATATTTGTATCTCTTGCCCCGTAGCTTTTATTTGATTTGTAAATGCATGAATCTACATCGATCCATATTGGATAGCTTCTGCTCATTTTTTTTGATTTTTAAGATTGATAATTTTTGCGAATAATTTACGATCAAAATTTGATCTGATCACTAATTCATCTTGATACATGAGTCTTTCCCATGCTCTGATTTTTTCAAAATTTGCTTTACCAAAAAAGGTGTTAAATTCTGAAATTTCTCTACGATTAATATTTAACCTTTGCTCTTTCTTCCGAAATAATTTCCTTAAAATTTTTTTCATATTTTTTACTTTTGAGTGAATGTAAATTCTACTTTAATGCCCGCAATAATTTTGGTAAAGATTAGGAATCCAGATTCGGAAACCGCTAAAGAATAACTACGCTTTGTCAATTCGGTAATCAATTTAGAATTGAAATAACCCATTGCTGAAACGGTAGTACGATCCATACTAAAAGTGAAAAATACTTCTGAATCTTGGAATTGATTAAAAATGTAATTGGCAATTTTTTGCTTATGCCTTGCAAATGGACTTGTAAATGTCATTTTGTTATGTTTTAGATTATCATAGCAATATCGCTATGACTAAATATACAATAAATTTAATTTATTAGGAAATTTTTGCTGAAGAATTTTTCAATTTGTTTAACATTTGTTCAGCATTTGTTTGTCATAAAAAAAGCATGATCAATAAAGATCATGCCCTCAATTAAGAATCAGCACCAAACCGAAACGCAATCATGCTAAGCTAATCGAATTCGTTAATTAAACAAAATGTTACCATTATTTGCTTACCGTCTTGATATGCCTTTTTGTAATATTCAATTTGTTCAAGATATTTTTTTCGATCATTAATCACCATGCAACCCGCTGACCAATAACCAATTAACCAATTTATTACTTTGATATTCTTCAAAGAAAAATCATAGGTATTTGTATGATAATTAATGCCAAACCAACCCAATTCAATTTTCCCGATTTCTTCAGATTTTTTATTCATGTTTTTATCTCTGAAGACTTTTACCTTTCTACCAATTTGCTTTAATGCGGGCATTTTTCCCTTATGCAACCCATAACTCCAAACATTGTAATACCATTCGTCTGCTTTAAGAATTGCCGTTCCTTTTTTATTATATTTTAAAAACCCACCTCTTAAAATACCACCGCCCGCGTTTGTCGTGCCTGAAACTACTCTGATAAATTTTTCACCCTCAAATTCGTAAAATTTATCGTCGTAGGTATTATAAGTGTCTACTTTCGATCTGACGCCCAAGATCCACCTTTGTTTTGGGATCTTTTTAAAATTAGGCAATGATTTTACTTTTTGTAATAATTCTTGATCGGTGTATGATCTTACTTTGGTGCTCATGATCTAAAAAATTGGATTATTTTTAAAATTATTATCATTAGTAAAATGATAAGAAATAAATACAAAATATAAAAGATATTTTTTTTCCAATTAAATTCAGGATTTGTTTCATAGTATTTAATGGGAATTTTTCGCTCAATGATTTTATCAATAAAAATCGTATCGCATTTTGCGTCAATATAAATTGAGTCGTGAATCTGGGCAATTTTTACTTTTAAATTTTCTTTTTCTAAAATAATCGTATCTTTTAAATTGATCCAAAAGCTATCAATTTGGAAGATCGTATCTTTTTCAACTTTCGGAATTTCCAGGCTCAGGGTATCTGTCAAAATCACCGTATCTGTTTGATGAACAAAAGGATATTTTTTAACTAATCTTGCATGCCTTTTTATTGGGGAGCATGATAAAAATGCCAATAACCCAATAATGAAAAGCAATATAAATATTATTAATTTTTGCGTTTTATATTCTCCCATACGCTTACCCCCATTAATACTAAAATAAACCCTATTAATTCACTTAAAATAATCACTATATTTTTTTCATTCGCAAATCTTAAAGTAGCATAAAAAATTAACAAAGTAATTGATAACGCAATAAACCTTTTACTCGATTCATTGCTCTGTTTTTCAATCAATTTTTTTATGTAATTAATTATTTTCATTTTTTTTTAATTCCCACCTCGGCAAGCATAACCACTAATGCGTTTACATTATTACTTAAAGTGCTCACGTTTTTTGTCAGGGTTTGCAATTCGCATTGAGTCGCATCTTCAATTCTTCTTACATCATTTTCTTGTTGCTTTGCTAATAAATCAATTCTACCTTTATTTCTTCCCGTTTCAATAATAACATGCTTTACGTCATTTATTAATCGAGTAAGAAAAAAACCTACGATTGCTAATAATATCGTTATTATAATGCTTGCAAGGGTGATTGTATTTGCTTCCATTTCTTCAATTAGTAAAAAGTTCTTTTGTTTTGATTTCTATCTGATACAACGCAAGATAAAACCGCTTTTCTTTGATATTTTGCCAAGTAATCAATTTCAGGACTTTCTGTTACTATCGCGGGATAATCCAAAATTGAATGAGTATGATTAGTTTGATTGTAATCTGAAATAAACAATTCATTTTCGCTAAGCAGATATAAATCTGTTAATCTATCAATTATTGGATTTGTATAAGGATCGGTCTGGATCTGCCAAGTATTTAAATTTTCTCTAATAACGGTTTTTACATTTCTGTTTTGGTAAATAATATTATCAATTTCCATATTTGGTTGCCTTTCCCCAATAAAACCAAAAAACCTGATTGAATCCTCAACATTGCTATCTGTAAAATTAATACCCTGGATTGCTTGATTTAAATTGAATTTCACTCTGAGCCTTGCGGTATGCTGAGCGGTGTTAATTGAATATTTTTTAAGATCATAAGTTCCCCAATTAATTACCCCAGAAATACCACCAATATTATATTCTAATTTGATTTTGTAGCAACCAATCCCGTCACTTGCTAATACATCTTTCCAGGGTATTGTGATATATTTAGCAAAAGGTTCACGAACAAATGAAATCGGAGTTGGTATATAATTCGTTGCAATATCATTTTTAGTCAATGAAAAGATTATTGTATCAGCTGATCCACTTAATTTTATCCATGCCGAAGTAATATCATTTTTCCAACTTTCTGTATCTGTATCATGAGCTAAGACCAATAATTTTTCATCACAGCATTTAAAAGGCTCAATAAATTCATTGCTCGGGCTTGGCGTAGGTATTTTTATTGCTTGATATTCGGCTTGTATTCTTTCTTCAAATATTGGCATGATAAAATTTAAGTTACGTTAAAAATTCTCCTTGTTGATCCTGAAGACGCAGTCCCAAGAATCTCGACGGCATCAAGACTTACCGATCCATTGGTCACTACCGATCTACAATTAATTGCTTGACCATTCGTAAAAGCCGTATTACCAGAAAACGCCCCCGTCGCAACTTGCTTATATGTATTATGCTGAACAAATGATCTATTAGTTCCTTGAGGAATTTGTTGCCCATTTACCCCATTAAAAGCATTTATTGAGCAACTTGTCATACATATTGAAGAATCAGCTTGAGTGGTGGTAATCGTTTTTGTATTTGGAGTTGCGGTAGCGCCGTTTCTAATTAATGCCCCCGTTCCCGAGCTATTGGTATATGCTCTTGCATGTATTGAAATCGGGTTAAATTGAAATCCTGAAAAGGTAATCACGATATTATTACCCGAACCAATGGGTGCGTTTGCTAAGGAAAACATGCTCATTCTTTGTTGCAATCCACCTCGGTTTGTTTGATGAATCAAAGACATCGCAACCCCTCCGAAAGTAATACCCGAAATCGTAACCGTATTTCTCATGGTGATACAAATCAGTAGCAATCGATCTGATCCGCTTTGTTGTTGCATGCCCGAAATGGTATAAGGATTTACCATTCCTGGAGTGGGATTTGAAGCAAATGTATTTCCGCTAATGGGTGCCGACATTATATTGTATTTTTATTTTCATTATTAATTAATGGTAATTCTTTGACCATTTCAAAATCATTTACGATTTTACCCGCATTTAAAACAAAAGGAGTTTCATCAAAAAATTCTTTTATTGTCACCTTCCCAAGCTCAATTTTGGTTTTATTTTCAAAATAAAATTTTCCATAAGTCGCATCGTATTCCTCATTCATATCATTTACTAATTCAATATCTTGCGTATAGCCTTGATCTGTTTCAGTCAAAAACCCGTCAAGATTTAACTCTGTTTTTGTTATAATATAATAATCAGTCATTTTTAAATTAAATTAAAATTAATTATTTTTTATAAAATTCTTAATCTTGGGTGAATCTAATATCAACGCTAAAATAAACATTGGTGCCCGCTACCGTTCCAATATCAATATAAACCCATGAATTTGCGGGAATGCTCGTAACCAATAACGAAGGAATATCACCAGTCGTAGTATTGGTTGAAGTGGTTAAATTAACCAAATTGCTACCTAAACTCGATCTGTTGGTGCTATGAGCAATATAATATTGAGTTGAAGCCCCTGAGCCAGTGCTAACCGTCACTACCTCCTGAACGGTTATATCTCGATCAGTTCGAAAAATGGTTATATTATCATTTGTTTGAGGATCTTGAATGGTAATAGTTTTTGTTAAAATCGGTATTGCGTCATCAACATATTTTTTTGGCACCAATGAGGTTCCCACCAAAGTAGAATAATTTGCACCCGTCGCATCAATTTCGCTTGTTTCCCCAAAATCTTTGTAAAGTATTCCGTATTTATTGGTAGAATTATCTTTATAAAATGTATTTGTATTTATGGTGGTTGAGCCAATTTGTATTACACCATTTTCACCATAAAATTTTGAGAAATTAAATTGTTCATCTAAAGTAAAACCATAATTACTTACGCTCGCCAATATTGCGTTTCCATTTATTCCTAATACATGAGGACTTGTTGAAGTGCTACTTTCTGCGGTTAAAATTATTGCATTTGCTTGTTGGTTAACCGTTGTATAATTTAATCCTCCCGAAGATGTATCATAAAGGTAGCCACCAATTGAACTATTTGTTATTTTCCAATTTCCGCTATTACCAGTTGCACTTGCTAAATCAAATTGAATAGATTTGTCATTTAAGGTGTGAAGCCTATTAGTTAATAGGTTAAGATTTGCAGTAAAAAGATTTGATCCTGAAACTGAAGCAATCGCTAAATCAACATACTCTTTATCAACCAAAGATCTTAATACATACGAGGTATGATAATTACCGCCATATTGAAGACCTTTCGGATTATTTACCGCGTCACTAAAATAATGATCTGTGCCCGAAATTTGAAGTATTGCACCCTGGCCGTTTCCGTCATCGTATGCCATTTTTATTTCATTTGCTGTTCCCCTAAAATCAGAAAATTGCCCAGAAATTGTATTGAAAAATGCTAAAAATGTTTCTGAAGCCGTTAGCCTCATTACTGCGTTGAATATCCCTTCGTCAAAGATTTGTAAAATTCTTTGATCATTCATTCTGATTTCACTTGAAACCGTTGCGTCATTATGTTTAAGTAAAATTTCAGTTGGAGCAAGAGTTAGTTGAGTGGTATCATTCAATTCGATTGCATTTAAGGCCACCGAATTTGCTAATTGATTGATATTGGTTTCCTGGGTATTTACACCCGCTGTATTCCATACCCTCGTTTGATTATAAAGCTCACGCATTTTTTGCTCAAGATTATCTGTTGAGCTATTTGCTTTTACCGACCATTCGTTAGTATCTAATCCATAACTTAATTCAATTTGACTTGCACCTTGATTGGATTTTTTCATCCTCCAGGTATATTGATCGGTTTCTTGTTCAATATTCTGTGAAGCATTTAAATTGCCCGAAAATAGATTCGTATCTACTAACCCAGAAGTAATTGCATTTTTTATCGTGCTACCTTTTATTTTTGCCGTTTCAAATGTTGATCCATTCCAATAATCTATATCGTAGTAATCGTCGTCTCCAAATGTTAATCTTTCTAAAGGGTATTGGTTTATTTTTATTCCCATTTTTTTTAATTTTTTATGCTAAAACTTTTAATTCATCACTCGTTGTATTTTTATCATCGTCATTAGTCGTAGCTTTTCCAATTTCAACTATTGACGTAAGGCCTTGCTTAATCTTTGCCGTAATTTTCACCCCGTTAGTAGTATCAATCTTGCTTGGATCAAATTTGCATTTAAATTTTACAGTTATAGAATTTGGGTATGTAACCTGGCATAATAATCCGCTTATTGGCGATAATGGATTTGTAAGATCATTATCATAAGGAATTATAGTGCTACATATCGATCTGGGTGCTGATTCTTTTGGTTCAATTGTGATCATTCCCCAGATTTTCGTTATATCCCAAACTCCTGAAACTAATATATGAGTTGATTCAATGAAAAGCAATTCACCGTCAGGAATTATTGTGATTACAGAGTTATCTGATTGCTTTTTTAATTCAATGGTAGAATTTATAAAAGGTGAGTTATCGTAAGGTTTATCTATCAGGGTGTTTGAATGAGTAAAGGCTAAATTATTATCATTTAACTCGATATGCATTCGGATATCCCAATTTACATTGCTATATTGCTCCCAATTTTGATTTTCATTCGGCGCAAAATCCGAGTTTACACCTAATAAATCCAACCAATATTTCCAATTCAACAGAAAAGGATAATATACTTCAACTTCATAATCGGTAGCAGAATCAACTCCCGTCAAATCAACTTTTGCTTGCCTTTTTTTGCTCGTTGTTGGTAATTCTGAATTAATCGTAGCAGATTCGTTTAAAAGATATTTACCCGTTGAACTCTGATAAGTAACCCCTCCAAAGCTAAAATTAGTTTGCTGAAGAACAAATGAATCTTGGGTGGTCGTATTATATGCTTCGATTCTTAAATTTAAGCCAAAATAAGTAGTTTTATTTTTTTCTAAATTAAAGGTTCCATAATATGCAAGATCGTCCTCAGTATCAGCAGAAAAACCCGTATTAATCCCGCTTATTGATTCTATATTTTGAGAATGATCTAAAAAACCAAAATCATTGATCATAGTCAAAGGCCCACCAACGGGCAATTCTTTCACTAAATCTTTTGAATATAATAAGTGATTTGTATTTCCAATTCTTACCCATAAATAAAAAATTCGATCGCCTGGATCTCTGCTTTCTATAAAATCAGAAAAACCCGATCTTGGAATAAAATCAAAATTAACGGTTGCATTTCCACCTGAAGTAGAAACGCTATTAATTAAAATTTTCCAATCATTTTGTGAAGCTGATCCTAAACCGTCAAAAGATCCATAAGTGGTTCCTGGATTAATTTTAACCGTCGGTAAAGCGTAAGTAATATTCTTTTGATTATCAATTCGATTTTTGTAATATGAATCCTCAAGGCTAACATAAGCCCCTCCAATTCCTATATCAGTTGAATTTGTTCCCGCAAGATCAATTTCAAATTCTAAACCAGTATTTGGATTTACATTATATTTCAATTCTGAAAAGGTAGATATCACAGATCCACCCGTTGCTACGCTACTGTTATTTGCTTCATTAAACCAACCCGTATTAGCTTGCTCGTCAAGAGTAAAAGGTGATCTTTTGAAAGTTTCACCAGGTTTTGAAGACCATAAGCCTTTTATTATTGCTTTCAAGCATTGACCTAAAGCAAAATTGCTTTGATCGTAAATACCTGAGTTAATAAAAACAATTTGTATCGTAAATTGATTAAAGCCATCAGAATCGAAACCGTCCCTTTGAATACCCGCCGAAAGTATGAATTGACCAGATTGATTGCCCACTAAATTACCCGTTTGAAAAGAACCGATTGATAACGATGATAAATCGTTAAAATAAATTCTGCTCAATTCACCGTCTATTAATGATGCAGTATTTGCAATTTCGGTATCTAAAGAATGATTGAATTCAAGGGTTAAGTCTGCTCTAAGTCTCGGTATTGGCGTGCCCGTTCCATTTGTGGTAGCGGTGATAACCATGATTTCGCCCGCTGATATATCATAAAATGCAAATGCTGGCCAAAAACTTACATTTAACTCGGTATCAGAAATAGCCGTCGCAACGGCAAATCCTGAAGCGGTTGAAGAACCCGCAGAATCAAATCTTTCTATATGAACAAAATCACCTACCCTGAATCCTTCGTCAAGCCAACTTTTTGCGGGGCTCGTAAAGATAAAAAGTAAAGGATCAAAAGTAAAAGGATTATTTATAGTCGTGATCCTGATCTTTTCACTAACTACTAATTCAAGCGTAACCTGATCACCCGCGTTTGAAACGTAGGTAGATCCAGAATTACCAAAGGAATCAGTATAAGTTTTATTTTTTAATATTATCGGCATTTACTTTATTATATTTTTTCATGTATTCGCTTAATGCTGAATGATCACCCTCTTTAAATTTTCGCATGACTTCGTTAATATCGATATGATATTGTTTTACATGCTTATAAGTTTCAGGATCTAATCTATCAAATGCTTGATTTTGTAAAATATTTAATTCGTCGAGCATTTTACCTAAATTTGTCAAATTTTTAAATTGCTTTTCAAAATCCATATTTATTAATCGTTAATCGTTATAATTTCTACTTTACCACTTGCGTACTGATCTGGCTCTTTATATGAAATAATTGCTTTGCTCATTTCATCTGTAAACCGAATTGTTAAAATTTCGCATAACTTACCATTAATATATGCAAAATTATTATTAATTAAAGATACAAATTGTTCTGAATTCATGCGAAGAGGAACGTCAGAATAAATTTTGCTACCATTAATATTAATTTCATTTATTTTATGATAATCCTCGTAAATTTTGCTTGCTTTTATTTTATCAATATAATTAGGAGGTTGCTTGCCATTATTCGCATATAAGACTTTTGTTACAGAATAATATTGTTGTGATATTTGGGTAACGCCTAATCTATTGGTTATTGCTGAAGCATAAGAAGTGCCCGCCCCAAAAACCCCAGTGATCCCGTCAATGAATTGAAAAAATTGCTTTGATAAATTTTCAATAATATTCAATTTATTTTTTCTAACGCCAAGAGCAAAAGGTATATTAATATCATTGAAGCCTTTTATCGTCACTAAATCTGGATTAATAACGCTTAACGGCTCGGTGCTATATTCAGCATCTGTTGGATCAAAAAAGTCTAAAGTATGAGTATCAGAATAATCTACTTGATAATGAACATAAGTCCTTTTCCATGCTTCAGAAGTATTTAAAATATATTCGTTTTGTCTTTGATCCTGAATATTAAGAGCGGGTAAAGTCGTATTTGATGTAATATTTTGCCAATAATCTCGTCTTTCTATTTGAACAATACCGTTATTTACCCTTGTTCTTGCATTAAACCATAATTCAACCGCATTGATTAATTCACCCAGGGTGCTAACAGAATCTTGAGCCGTTGGATATCCCTTTGTAAAACTAAAATTTAAATCATTTTGTAAGAAATCAAAAATACCTTTTTTTTCCTTAATTAGAGGAACGGGCATTAATGTCAATTCGCTCATATCATTTAATAAATTAGAATCCAAAGTATAATTAAGAAATTGGCAACCCTTACTGATTAAATCTTTTATAGTTGATCCTTTGTAATATCTAATTTGTGGGAAACATAATTCAAACATTTTACGGGCTAATTTTACTAAAGCTGAATAAACCAATGCTGTATAAATTATCTGAGCAGTCAATGCTAATCCTAATGATATGATTTCACCAAGGGGAGGTGCGGGTATTATCGCAACATTAGGAGTCAATGCTTCGATAAAATCACGAGTAGCCGTAACTAAATCTTTTGTAGCTTGTATCGATTCTTTGGTCACTACATAGGTAGCAATGCTAAGGCTGATTCCTAATTCAGCTTGATTTTCTGGAATTATTAAGTAAGGAATATCAATAATATTAAAATTTACCCCTTTTTTATTTAATAATTCAAAAGTTAGACTTTGGGCATTTTCAATAAAATTATCATACCCTTTTCGTTTTTTAATCTTTACCTCAATTTCAAAATCCTTATAATTAGTGCCCTCTGTTAGATCGACATAATATTGTAAAATTAAACCCGTTTCTAATTGAATTTGGTAAGGAATGCCCTCAAAAACCCCTTGCGTAGATATATGATTCAAAATTATATCTTTTGCCTCTCTGGGTAAAATAATCGTATCTGTATCAATTTGTAATAATTCAGGGTTTCCCGTATTATTAGTTGATAACCCAATTTCCAATACATTTCTTGGGCTTATTAAAATATTATTTAAAAAATGTTTCATTTTGAAACTCGATATCTGTTATAAATATTTGTATTGCCCTTTTTCGTTGATCTTGTAATAGCCATTGCCCCGTCGATAATCTGCTCAATTTCAAGATTATGCTCAGGCTTATTCTGTATAGTTTTTTGTAAAGTATCTAATTTATCCGCAATTATATTTACCCCACTCATATTGCTTGATAAACTAAGACCGTCCGCTACATCACGAATTAATCCATTTTGATAATTATATGCTAATTGACTTAAATCCTCATTTGACATGCTACCAATTAGCTCATTATTTTTTTTCGGTATCACTCTTTCGTTGGGGTGAAGAACAGAAAGAAACCCACCTTTACCGTCAACACCATTTCCATTTCTTCCCGTATCTTCTGTACCCTCTAAAAACATTGGCAATGCTTTTATAAATTCTGTTAATAAAACTGTATCTGTTATAGTTTTTTGTAATGGATTTTTTACTTCAGGATCTTGGGAATTGGTTAAATAAGTTTGAAGAACCGTTGAAGCCAATTGGATTCTTTGTTTTCGCTTTTCCATTTGCTCTCTTTTACGATTCTGTTCGGCCATTAACTTAGCCTCCTCTGCCATGCTTTCTTTGGCTAATATATTACCATTTTCTGCCATTGTCTGAAGACTATCAAATCTCTTTTGTGATGCGTTGATTTCTTCATCAATTTTTGCAATTCTTTTATCTGCCAATGCAATCGACGCATCTGTTAAAGCCTCGATTATTGCTACCTGATCCTCTGCTCTTTGCTTTTTTACTTCAGCAAGTTTTTCCTCTTTTTTTTCTTCGCTTTCAATTTCTTGTTCGTCAACTTCTTTTTTAGCTTTTAAAGTTTCTTGCTCAAGCCTTATTATATCATTTTTTAATTTTTCGTTTACTTCTTTTATTTTTTGAGCCTTTTCGTCTTCTTCAACAACCTCGTCATCAATGGTTTTTCGATCAAAAACAGCTTGATCTTTTAATTGATCAATCTTTGCTTGTTTAATTTGATCTAATCGTTTTTTTAATTCTTTTACCGATTCAGCACCTTTGATCTTTTCGTCCTCAAATGATTTTTCCCTTAATTCTTTTTCTTTCTCGAATTCTTTTTCTAACAGCTCAATTTTTAGATCAAAATCATCTTGTTCAATATTTTGAATACTTTGCTCAATTTCTTGATTTTTTGCTATTCTTTTTTCAGCCGTCGCGTCTTCTGCTTCGTCTAATTCCTGAAGAACCAACTTTCTTTCTTTTAATATTTCAAGTATTCTTGTCTGAGTAGTTTCGTTAAGATCTTTTTTTTCTAAGATCCGACGCAATTCTGCTTCGTCGCTAATCTTGATTAATTTATCAAAATCAAGTCTTTTGCCCGTATAATCCTCAACTAATTTAATTTGACTTTGAAAAGAGGAATCACTTAACCTCCTGGTTTCTTCAGTCATCGCTTCACGTTCAGCTAATGTCGTTTTTTCATCTTCAATAATTTTCATATTGATATTTTTGTTGACCTCGAAAAAGTCAATAGCAAAATCAAGTTGCTTTTCAAAATCGTCCTTATCTGTTTCCCTGGCTCTTTTTTTATTGGCTCCCAATATTGTGTCCATTTCATTTTGAACGGCAACTTGCTCGACCTTTGCCTGGGCTAAGGCATCTAATGAATCGGAATTAATTTTCATCCATTCGGCTTCATCTTTTAAAAATTCAAGATTTTTAATTTGCTGTAATTCATAGACTTTTCCCGCTTTTAATAATGAGCTTCTGATTTTCATTGCTTTTAAATCAACATTGGCATCAGCATTTTCCTTTTCCAATTTCATTCTCTCATTGACCACTTTTACTAATTCTGCTTGTGCCTCTCTCTGCTCTCTAAATGAAAGAGTCATATCACCCGCTTGTTCAATTAACCCACCTTCAACGCCTTTTAGTCTTTCAATTTCAACGGAAGTTTTTGCTATTTGATTTTCATACTCAAAAAGTGCCATGATTGATTTATCGACCCCCTCGATCACTTCACCAATATTGTATTCTTTATTGGCTAATACTTCTAATCTTTTTTCCAGGTCGGCAATTTCTTTTTTTGTTTTCTCGGTATCAATATCAAATAAACCATCAAATAGCTTTTTGCCTAAAAAAGACTTTTCCATTAATTTAATTTTGAACTTATCAAATGATAACATTGCCAATTTAATTTTAATGCTAATTTTCTCGAACTTATCCATCATTACATTGCCAAACATCACGATTGTAGCCTGAGCCTTGGCAATAGTTCCTTGCATCGTTAAAATCCCTGATCTTGTATCAGTGACGGTACTCACCAATGCACTTAATACTGCAATTAGAGCACCAATTCCGATTGCTTTCAATGCTTTACCTACTAATCGTATTTTCTTTGAAGCGGTTTCTGCTGATTTCGCTTGTATCATAAAAGCCTTAGCTTGATTTTTTAACTCAGTAATCGAAGCCCTTATTTTTTGTAGCATTTCACCCAATGGCCCCAGTGCCTTTTCAATCGATTCTGTATAATTTCCGACATTCATTTTTTGCTTTTTTAATTTGTCGGAATTTTCTTGGATCACTTCATTATTTTCGTCTAATTCTTCGTTTATTTCTTTTAGCCTTTTCTTTCCTTCTTCAGTAGAAAGATTTAACTTATCTCTTTCCCTTCTTAATACCCTATTTTGAGCTGTTAGTTTTTGTAGGGTTCCCGCTTGCTTATCTTGTAATATTAATTCATCAGCAAGCACTTTTCTTTCTTCCCTTTGAGATTTTTGCAATCTAATTTTTTCCTTTATTTCCTCCCTTGTTAAAACTATATTTTTTTTCTTTTGCTTTTCTGCTTGTTGCTCTGCTTTTATTTGATCTTTTACGATCTTTAATTCCTGGGCCTCAAGTTTATTTTTTTGCATTTGAGTTTTTATACTCTCTTGTTCTAATTTTTCAAGTTTCGTTTCGGCTTCAATCTGGCTTTTTATTGCTTGGCTTTTTGCTTTATCCAATTTAATTGATTGATCCATTGTTTTATTCATCAGAACAAATGAATCATTTAAATCAGCAATTCCTTCAAGAGTGACCTTAATAGGTTTGTCTAATTCTGATTTTAATACCTTTGCGGTTGTTTCTAACGATTGATTTAAATCGTTAATATGAATAATAGTTTTTTCTGCGGAATCTCTAATGTCTTTGTAAAGATCAATTTCCGCAATTTCACTCCTTTTTATTTGCTTTGCCATATTGCTCTAAGATTACGAAATATTCTTTAACGGTGGTATTTTTTTGATCTATTTTATAGCCTAAAAACATGCCCAACCAAGTAAGTATTGTTTCTATATTTTCACCCTCTCCGAAATAAAATTCCAGATCCTTTATTTTTTGGGTTTCAATTTCAATTTCTGTTAATTTAAATTTTTCTTTTGTAAGGATATATTTGCTTTGTAAAATTGCTTTTTTCTTTTTTGCTTCAATATATCTTTTATACCTTTTATCAAGACCAAACTCTTTTAAATATTCATTATATAAAATTTTCCAATTAATATAGTCTTTTATTTTATTTCCCCTTTTTTCTTTTCGGGTAAATTCAATTTTACCTTTATTGCATTTAATCCAATTGTAAAGGGGCATTTCATCAATCGATTCCCAATACTTTCCTTGCGTATATGATAAAATTATTTTTAATCCTTTCAGCATAAATTTCAAGATTTTCCTCTGTTAAGCCTAAAATATCAATGCTCCACCAATCCTGATCCTCCATTTTAGTATAATTTGCGTCAATATAAATTGAATCTTTTAAAACATTAATATACATGCTATCAAAAAATTCCCCAGTATCTAAAAGGGTAAAATGATCACCCGCTTTCTTTCTTCCATTTGAAAGTATTTCTGTTAGCTTTGAATAAAAACCTATAACTTGCCCGTCTTCGTCAATCCCTTCATTAAATAATTGATTTATTTTAATTAGGTTTAAAATATCTTCTTGTAATTCTTTTGTATGAGCCTCAACCCAGGCTTTTGCATCGTCTAAAGTTAAAGCTAATTTTAAATGTTCATCAATTTTTGTATTCCCAATCATTTTACAATATTGGTTTTTATTAATAAAAAAGCAAGACAAATTGCCTTGCTTTTTTAAATTTGGTTTTATTTCTTGGCTTTCTTTGGCGGTCTTTTTCTTGCCCTTTTTGGGTTAGCTTCATTCCACGCCATTTCAATAACTTCCTTTTTTATTGGGAAGAAATTTTTTACGGCTTCCTCTTTTGATATTGATTTCAATATCTCAGCATTAAAGCTATTATTACCAACAAATATATCCATTATACAGTCGCTTGAGCATTTCCTTCAAATCCCGATTTGACAACCTGAACCTTTAATACATCGCCCGCTGAAGCTGTACCGCCCGTCGCATAATTCAGGGCATAAGTTCCGTCAGGATTTTCCGTAACCGAATCTGGCGCAAAATCAACCGATTGAGTAATATTGTAAATTCTCCAATCTGCTGTTGCCGTAGCCCCTTTATAAAGGATCTTATTGATTGCTGTTCCATAATCTAATTTAGCCGTAAATGACGCAATCGTTGAAGTGACGGAAAGACTTAAAATATTTACATCTTTCAATCCTTCGAGCTGAGTAAAATCTTGCCCCGCTTCAGATACGTTAATCATATACATTGTTGATTCGTCGAATAATCTATCAAAGTCAAAACCAAGCATTATTTTTTGAGTCGTTGAATCTGTCGCGAAATTAAACTTAGGATCAAAACTGGGATTATCTACGGGGATTGGATAAAGATATCCAGATTCCTCGCTACCAATTAGATTTCCATTTACATCAACGATATACATTCCGAAATCAACGCAACGATTCATTTGCAATTTTCCTAAGAAAGTCGGCGTAGAATCCTCGGCCCATAATTCACCACTAAAAGATCTTTTCCCTTGTCTTAGAAAAACCATTCTTCCTGAGTTAGCCTCCTCAAATTGGCTATCTGCTTTTGGCAATTCTACATTTTCAAATGCGGGCAAAGGAAACCAACGCTTACTTGCGTCTGCTTCATTTATAAGATTACCCCATGTCGGCAAAGTAGCCGTAAGATCAATTCCATTTCTTGTACCGTCATTCGCTATTAGCGGTACCATAATAAAACTACTCGTAATGCCGAATATCGGCACGCAGTTTGGTCTACCCGTATTTGATAAACCCGCGTCGCAATTACAACCTATCATTTTTTTTTAATTTTAGCATTTACAATTTTCTTTATATCGGGTGAGGGTAAAATCTAATGCAACCCCCGACAAATTTGCATTCAATATATTTTGTATTGTGCCCTTTTCTTGTTCAACCCCAAAACGGGAAAAGGTTTTATACCTAAAGGTATCTACCGCTTTATATTTACGATTTTTTTCGATTTGATCAAAGAACTCATGCATTAATTTTTGCATAGGTATCACTACTTGCTCTCGGTGGTCTTTCGTATAATATTGCCCAGGATCGGTTTCATCTAAGAAAAATAATTTTGTTTCAATCTCTTTTTCAATAGCATAATTTTTTCCGTACCCCGTTTCAGAAATAATTTCAAGTAGCCAGATCAAAGGTAATTTATTATTCAAATTTGAATCAGCAATCGTCCATTCTTGATTCGTCGCTAATTTCGTGCCCGTTATGAAAAAAGGCTCTTGCAAATAAAATACCCCGTCTAATACTTCAGATCCATTTCCTATTGGCTCTGCTTTGATATATGAATCGTAAACAATTTCAGAAATTTTAAAAACTACTCCTGAGGAATCTGTTATTAATTTTCCCTTTCTTGCCCACTTTGTATTGCAAACAAAAGTCTTTTGGCTTGACGAATCATATTTGCCCGTCAAAGAATTATCAATATCTGATACAAGACCTTTTATGTATTCGCTTGCTTCGATCATATCCAAAACGCATTACCTAATCCAACCCCGTTATATGTCAAATAATCGGTGCTAAAATCACAAATATATCTTTGGATTGCTCGATAAGTAACCATGCTTTCATTGTATCTCGTATATATCATTGAATTCAAAGTCGAAACATTTTCCGAATTTTCACCCAATGGTCGAACATTTCCCGAAACAGCCACGCTATTCGTCATGTCTTTTAAATATTGGAAATAAACAAAGCCCTTGATCATATCAAGCATGCCTTCTGAAATATAAATATTACAATTAATATTATCGTATTCAAACGCATTATAAATTTTGGTAAAAATAGCAGATTGAGGAACGCCCGCCGTAAGATCAGCAACGAAAAGGTTATATAATTCAACCCCTAATAATTTAACAAGATATTGCTTTTCGTATTTATCAATATATGCTTGTATTTTCGTCTGCTCATACATGCCATGATGCAACTCATATTTGCCTTTGCCAAAATCGTTATATGTAATATTTAATATACTCATGATTCTTTTAAAAAAACCCCTACTTCTTTTTTGTAGGGGCTTTCGTTTTCTTCACCACCTTGCGTGATCTCCTTTTCTTTTCTCCCTTGCAATCCTCGCAATCCTCGCAATCTGAATCACAACCCGATAAAACGGCAAAGGTATTCGTGAGCAAAAAATGTTTTTCTTTCTCTGATACTTCAATCGTAGAGCCTTTTTTTTGCCCGTCGTAATCTCTAATTAATTTTACTTTTGCCATGATTCAAAATTTTGATATTATGCGGTTAATGCCGTCAATGCCGTCGAAATATTCGTGCACTTCATGAACGCATCCTGATTAATATTTGCTACATGAAATTGTAATCTTTCAATAACTTTCAAAGTAACAATCTCATGCTCAAAATTGTCATTATTTTCATAACTCATTTCAAGCGTAGCGCCTTGTCTGTCTAAGATTTCCCCCTTTGAAGAATCAAATACATAAAGGGTATTAGCAGAAACCAATGGACTCGTAACTATTTTCATGCCATTTAAAATGCCGTCACCTTGCATCACGAAATTTGGTAAAAGGTAATCATTATCGGCATTTTTTTGATGCATGAATTTTACAAAATCATTATAATTCATGACGATTGTATCAGCATCCCAAGAATTTTCTTGCCCAAAAGTAAATATTTGTGCTTTCATTGACGCCGTTAATTCTGCTAATGTCGCAGATTGAAAAGCACCCGTAAAAGGGGCTAATACATTTGCGGGGTCGAATTCTGAAGCAATCCCGTCGATTGATAAGATATTCCCCGTACCCGCAAGGATCTCGGCTTCCTCTTTCAATTTAACAGATTCATTTACTAATTGCTCAACTTCTGACGCAACAAATGAATAATCGTCAATCATATCGATACAAATATCTACAAAATCCCTGATCTTCTGGATTTGAACCGTTCTGTTTACCCAGGTAGTTTTCGTATTTGAGGTAGAGGTAGCACAAGCTACTACGACCTTAGCATCACGAGTAACTGCGTTTTGCTCGCGGTATTTCACGTATTCTGTCGATACATTTACCCGTCTGAAAAGATCGGTGATTCTCGTTGCTCTTACGGGCTTTTTAATTGTGCCCTCTAAAAATTGAGCATAATCATCACGAGTCCCAATATCTGAAGGATCTTGTTGAGCTTTCAAAGAAATTTCAACCTTTCCTTTTCCAGATTTTACAACCTCTTGTATTTTTTCTGCTTTCTCTTTGATCAATTCAACCAAAGATTTTCTTTTTACGGGTGCATTTTTTGATGATTCTTTCAGGCTTTTAACGGCACTTTCCAATTCAACCAATTTTTCTTTCATGCCCTCTGTCTGATCTTTTTCAGCCAAGTTTTTAATTTCTGATAATTCAGACTTTAAATTTTCTACTTCAGCAGATCCCGCTAATCCTTTTGTAGCTTCATTGATTTTTTCCTCGAATTTACCAATGATTTCTTGTGGTGTTATTTCTTTTCCTTCCACGATTCTAAAATTTTATTGATTTAACAAATTTTCTAATTCTACCCAATTAAACGACGTTTTTTTATTGATTTGCTGAATAGCCTTTACCCTGGGTATTTGGTTGTCTATTATTGCAAGATCAATTAATCGTGCATTCAAATATTTTAATTTCATTTCCAAATTGTATAATCTTTCGTCGGTTCCCCTCCCATTGATTAATGCCTTTGTGACGATTTCAATTTCTTTACTTAATTTTTTAATAAGATCATTTTTATTTTCAGATTTTCCTATACTTAATACTTCTGTATATTCATTCGATCCAAAAGTTACTGCTGATCCTTCAAACAATTTTACTTCTTCAATTTCGTAATATCCTTTTTTGCCCTCGCTTTCAATCCAATTTACATTCTCGCTCATATATTGAAATCCGATTGAATGCTCTTTAATGATTCCGTCCTCATAATCACGCAATGCGTCTTCACCTTTTGTACTCGTGCCAAGCTGAGCAATAGCAAGCAATCCTTTTTCGTCTTCCTCTAATTTAAGAAATTTACCAATTTGATGTTGCCAATCATGATAACGCAAAAAAGCAATATTTCTATTACTCCCCGATCCTGGGCCTCTTTCTTTTATGCTCTTTGCAAAAGCCCCTTTTTTGATCATATCGTCATCAGAATCAATGACATTAAATTTTGAAAGATACATTGCAACCTCTCTTTTTCCTAATGATAAATCTTTGATTGAAGTTTCAAAAGATTTTACAGAATATTGATTAAAGTTTTTTTTCATGTTGCTTGATCCCTTTTTTAATATTATCCTTATAATAAGGAAAATAATTCTAAAATTAACTAAATTTATAATTAATAACTTTAATTTCTCAAATTTTTAGCATGAAAAATAATTTTTGGACTAATATTTTTGGTTGGTCAAGCGGAAAAAATGATAACTTACTCAGAATGTTATCAAGAAATACCAACCAATTCTGGGGAAAAAAAGATCCGACCTGGATCGATACTGATAAACCATACGAATTATACATTACAATACCTGAATTACGAACCGTCATCAATAAACGGGCATTAATGATAGCAAGCGGAATACCGAAACTTTGTGATCTTGACGGAAACGAAGTCGAAAAGCATTGGTTTCAGGATCTAATCAATCAACCTAATCCTACTCAATCTTGGAGTGATGTAATTTATAGCCTCGCCGTCAATGATGGACTTTTTAATAATTCTTTTGCATATTGTCCTAAACGGGCATTTGATTTACGAAATCTTTTGGTACCATTGCCAAGTAATCAAATTAAGATTGTTGGAACGGGTAAATATCTTGATCAAATCGAGGTCGACGGATTAATTGAAAGATTTGAATTTTGGTATGATACCAAGAAAAAGGAAAATATTTCTGTTGAGGACATGATCTATTTAAATACCCCTGACGGTATTAATTTATTAAACCCGATTAATAGAATTGATACTTTAAAATTTCCATTAAGCAATATCATGGCTCAATATAATAAGCGAAATGTAATTTTGGAAAATATGGGTGCTATTGGGATCTTATCAAGCAAAAAGTCTGATCTTGGAGGATCTCTACCAATGACGGCTGAAGAAAGAGAAGAAATACAAAGGGATTGGTTAAGACGTAGCAAAGATAAATTGGTGCTTACTGAAGCAGATGTTAATTGGACGCCAATGAGTTACCCGACAAAAGATTTAATGCTTTTTGATGAATTAACCGAGGACAAAATGGCTATTATTGACGCATACGGGCTTTCGTATTATTTATTTAGCCAGGGCAAAGGTGCTACATTTACGAATGTAAAAGAGGGGATGCGCATGAGCTATCAGGATACAATCATACCTGAAACAAATCAAATGTATTCTACTATTTCTCATCAATTAGGTTTAATAAAAGAGGGTCTTTATGTAAAGGCAGATTTTAATCATATACCCGTTTTACAATCTGATAAGAATGCCGAAGCCTCAGCAATGAATCTAAGAGCCGACGCAGTAAATAAAATAATAAACGCGGGTATTGATCTTGACGAAGACGAAAAAAGATCCTTGCTTGGATTATGATTTAGTATAAATTTGCTTTTTTAATTGGCGTAATACTCGATCACAATGCAATCGATCTTCACCCTGGGATTTTAAATTATCGTAAAATTTAATCAATCGCAATATGTCTTCAATCCTTAAATTTACTTTTTTATGCGGGTGCCTTTTTCTTCCAATCATTTCTTTTTTAATATGTCCGATTCTGTATTCTTCAGATAAATTGCGTAAGTCTTAGGATTTTGTATTGATCTCTTATGCTTATATGATCGTAATCAATACTTATTTTGATATTTTCTTCAGGGTTAAAAGCACCTTTTTCGCAAAGTCGATCACAGATCCTTATGATTTGATCATTTAATTTACTTATGTTTTCGGGCTTTAATTTATTTTGATTGATTCGATATTCTTTGGCAATCTTAGTCCTGGGCATTTCTCTTTTTCTTTGATTTTCTAAATCTGTTCAATATTATTAAGCTAATTATTACTACCATACCAATTTTAACAATCATGATACCATTCTTTTGTTGCTCGTCTGCTGATCCATGCTTCATGCCCTGACATTTGGTAATCTTGGCAATTTTGCAATAATTCTTTCCAGAATAATTTTTTATTTTCGTAATCTTTTGAATCCTCTTGACTCAATGTTTCTACCCCTTGATTGGTCTTTGCGTTAATATATCTAATCATTTTTATTTTATTTTATATTTCTTTTCCTTTCCTTTCTTAAATTTTGCTGAACAAATGTTGAACAAATGCTCAATTTTCGATTTTATTAATATCATATAAAAGAACCAAAGAAAGAACAAATACCATAATACTAAGTTAATTATTTCACTTATGCTTTCTGTCTTCATGATCTTAATCTTTCAATTTCTTTTAATACTTCGTACCCTTGCTCATTGAAAAATTCTTTATTAAGCAAAAGTATTCTTGCTTCATTTTTTGCTTTTTCAATAATCATTTTTTTGTCTAATCTTTCCCCATTGATTACGATTGATACGACATTCTCTGCTTTGAGTAATCGTTCAGGGATTTTTTTTAGCTTGCTAATATTCTCCATGATTTAAATTTGATTAATTATGCTTTTATACCCTTGATCTGTTATTATCAAATGATCCAAAAGATCAATTTCAAAAAGCGCCAATGCATCTTTTAATTTTCTCGTTACCGAAATATCTGCGTTGCTCGGCTTCAGGCTACCCGTCGGGTGATTATGAATCATAATAATACCGCTTGCCAATGAATCAATAGCATACTTGCAAATGATCCTGACATCAACGACGGTGCCTATTATTCCACCCTGGCTAATTTTAGCCCATGCTTTTACCTTATTGCCACGATCGAGCATCATTATAAATACAGATTCATAAATGAGCAGATCGTCGCTATAAAATTGCTTTGCATACCCGTATGCGTCTTCCATGCTTGATATTCTATTCGTCGGGAATTTCTTTTTACTTTTCCTCGCTTTGAGGTAATATTCGATTGATTTATCCATTTTTTGTTATGTTTTTTTTTATTAATCTAAATTTTTTAAATAATATTCTACTGGGGAATTATTAGGCTTCAATAGGATTTCAATTAATCTTTTTTGAATTACTAACCAATCTGAACTTTTTAATAATTCTTGATTTTTAAAGGAAGAACCTACCCCGTCATTGAATGATTCAATTTTTTTTCTGCTCAAAATAAATTCATCATTTTTAAATTCGACATACATTTCAATATTCCTTTCAATGGTGCAATTTACTTTTTCCCCTGAAATTGATCTTGATTTTATGTCTGTAAATCTCTCTGTCATGTTATTATATTTTAGGTTATGATAGCAATATCGCTATATTTCAATATACGAAATTTTACTCAAATAAACACGATAAATTTAATTTATATTTTACAATAAATCCCAAATATAGTCAGGTTCAAGACCTATTTCGTAAAGTAATTCTTCAGGATCTGAGCCATTTCTGACTAATATTTTTAATTCTCTAATTCTTTGGATCGCTTCATCTTTCGTTAAATGATCACGATCAATTAAAATTTGTATTAATCGATTATTTTTTTCCATTTCTTAAACTTATAAATTATATTCATTTGAAATGTCGTAAATTCTCATTCCAGACCAGTATTCATCCTGGAATTCATCTAATTCAGCAATAAAATCGATACAACCAAGAGCAGTAATAAAAGCACCGCTTGATCCTTCGGGTAATTTATTATTTACTAATTGATTAGCTACCCATTCAATAAATGTAACAGTAGACTTATCTGCCGTCATGTCTTGCCATTTTATGATTGAGCAAACGGCATCACCCAGGCTTATTTTTTTCTCTTTAAATAATCTTGCTACTTTAATTTGCTCCTGAGCAATTTTACAAATTGATCTGACATATTGCTCTTTTTGTTGATTGGTTTTTAATTCCATTTTTACGTTAATTTTAGATTATGTTTTTTTAAAAAATTTAAAAGATCCTTTTTCATGCTTACCGATTTCAGCAAATCAATTTTGCTGATACTCTTTTCATCTACTCCTAAAATCTTTAAGGATTCAATCATTTTGATAACCCCCTCTATTCCGATTAATTTATCTTTGTTTTTCATATTTATAATATACGAATTTTATTCCGTATTTCCTACATAAATTTAATTTATTGTAGTAAAATATCGCATTTATTTTTTTAGATAAAATCCTGATTTTCAGCAATTTATTGCTTGATATGGGGATAAAAGTTTAAGATATTTTGCAAATTCACTTCTGCTTCAATGATAATTTTTTCAAGATATTCACTGGCTTCAGGATCACCTTGGCACGATAGACGTAATTGATTCCTTAGCGGAAATACTTGGTAAGGATTTACCGTTTTTTTGCTTGATATTAAATTGGTTAAAGATTCTATTTGTAATTGAATTAAAAGCTGATCTTTATCCATGTTATATTTCTTTGATCCTAATTTAGCCTTTTTTTATTTCTTTTATATAGTGATTTACTATATTTTTTTTAATTTGCTTGCCTTTTTCAAAAAAAATTTTTCGATCGTCTAAATAATCAATTAGCATTGCTACTTCATGATCTGATTTTTGAGTTAAAACAAAATCTAAATAAACAGATATTTCTTTTTTTAATCTTTCGATTATCTGCTTTGTTTCATTGCTCATTTGTTTTTCTTTCGGCATTTTTAATAATTTTTGAAGTTATGAGGGAAAAGCCCTTTTATCAACATTGATAAGCCCGCCAAACAATCGGGCGCGTCGTCATTCTTATTTTTCCCCTCTTTGCTAAAGCCCTCTACGTTTTGAATGAATTGGTAAAAATCCTGGGTATTATTATCAACGAAATTAAAATTGCTAAATACAAAAGCACTTTCCATTATGATTCTTGTAATCTTATTTTTGGTATTATGAACTTGCAATATCTGGGCATTTGTATTTTTATTTAATTGACGGCTAAACATAGCTCCCATGCTATTCGATTCTACTCTGCAATATTTCACTTTCCATTTATTCAGCAGATTAGCACAAAGGGGCATGGAAACATCTGTATTATCTCTTGTGAAAAGATAATCAACGATAAAAATTTCTTGATCGAGAACCCCGCCGATTGCTAAAGCCGTAAAGTCTTTTCCTTGATCTGCTACATCAATATATCCAACATAGCCCTCGATCTTTGATTCAATTTCCTTGAATTCTTTTATTGATATTTTTTTCAAATTATTAAATAATCTGCCTTTCATATCAACGGGCTCTTGCATATATTCTGCCAACCAAATATCTGGATTGATTCTTTTTCGTATATCATGATATTGCTCAGTGCTCATGACTTCATCACAAAAGGATTCGTCATTTTCATCTAATGCCGATACCTCAATGCTTAAATCGTATCTGTCTTGACCTACATTAATGCCAATTACATCATTTTTAGACCAACGGGTGCCAATATCAATTTTTGAGCAATTTCTTTCCAATCTCGAATCGTGGGTTGCCTCTTTCCATAATAATATTTTTTCGTTGGTGGTATCACTCAATGCGTCTTCAACCCCTCTGTAAAGATCATCTGTAATAGCCAATTTTGTTGCTCCAAATCCGATAATCGTACCCCCAACCCCCGCACCAAAATAACCTACTTGTTTTGATTGATTCGTATTCCAACCTAATAAATTTGCTTTTGTTTCAGATAGCCATACCTTTGGGAAGACCTTTTGGAATTTATTATTTTTCAATATATTTCTTACATCATAGCTAAATTTTAAATATAGGGTGGCGGTGCAAGTATTTCGCATAACGCTTTCTTTTGGATTTCTACCTAAAACCCAGGCTGAAAAAAGACTTGTAATATATGATTTTCCCGCTCGGGGTGGCATTGATACTGATAAGGAATTGATTTCCTTTTTTTCGATCTTTTGAAATGCATCAGCAATTTTTTTTAAAAAGATTCTTTTCGTAAAAAATTCAGGATCATAAAAAAGACAGAACTCCCAAAAGTCGCGTCTTAAAAGTTCAAAGAAAAAAAGTTTTTTAATCTTTTCATTCTTCGTCATTTTGGGTATTTTGATTATCTAAAAAATTACGCAGATCCTCGTCGCTTATTCCTGAAAGATCCAAATCATCTTTTATAATTTCCAATTCTTTCTTTTCGACATATCCCCTCTCTTTTCCTTTTGTCTTTAAAAAAAAGATCGTTGACGTCGGGTTGCCCTCGCTGATTTGCTTATGTAATTGGCTTTCGGCAAAATCTAAAACTAAGTCCTTAATGCTATCTACCTCTTTTTTGTATTGTTCGTCTTCAGCATACCATTTGTAATGAGTTGATCTTACGATCCCAACGGTCTTGCAAGCTGAGGTTACGATCCCAAGTGATTTTTCCAATGCTTCAATCATTGCTTTTTTATGAATATCTGTTTTTGTTTGATCTCCCATTTTATTTTGACAAATTTAAAAATTCGTTTCGAACTTCAGGGTTTTTAAATACGCCACCTAATTTTGTTGTCGTCGTATTGCTCGTCAAATCTTTTACCCCTCTGGCTTTCACGCAATAATGTACCGCTTTTATTTTTACCGCAATATCTTTTGAATCTAAAATATAAGACAATGCATAAAAAATTTGCTCTGTTAATCTTTCTTGTATTTGAGGTCTTTTAGCAAAAAAGTCTACCACTCGATTAATTTTAGAAAGACCGATTACTTTATCTTTCGGAATATACGAAACCGTTGCGTGCCCGTCAATTATCACGAAGTGATGCTCGCATGAGCTTGCAAGATTAATTTCATCAACCGTTACCATTTCATCGTATTTCATCTTATTATCTACGGCAGTGCATTTAGGAAAATTATTATAGTTTAATCCATAAAACATTTCATTTACATACATTTTTGCTACTCGATCTGGCGTGCCTCTCAAACTATCATCTTTTAGATCAAGATTGAGTTCTTCCATAATCTCTTTAAATAAAGACGAAATTCTTTCCTTTCTTTTTTCTTCCTGATCAAAATCTCCCGTCATGGGCGTTTCAATCCCTTGCTTTATTAAATATTCTTTTATTTTCTTTCCAAGATTGCTATCTGTTTTCATAAGCCGTAATTAATTCATCAAAAGTTTTTACGATTTTCAAATCATAAAATTGGCAAATTCTGGCTATATTATCCTCTAAAGGTTCGTTTTTTTGCTCCCATGGAAAAATATACCACCTTTTGTCATTATTATTTTTTTTGAAAAAAGATACAAATTTTTTATCTGGGTATAAATCTTGGTATTGCTTTAATGTCGAACCGCTATCAATTAAGTCATCAATAATAATTTCAGCATCTTTTGGATCATTAACGGGTTCAAAAAATGGCATCAGATATTGCCCACCCCTGGGCACGCCCCAAACCTTAGTGTCTTTTTTTATGATATTTGATTCAATTAATTTTTTTGCTACTTCTTTAATTTCATCCCAAGTTATAATACGTTCCATACTTTATGGTTTTGAATTGATAATTTCCATTGAGGATATTCTTTGCAAAGATTAATGCAATGCCTTAAATTTTCGCCATTAATCGTAAACCCGTCTGAATGAGGGGAAACCCAATAATGGTTAGCCTTTACAATCGGGTTCGGAACGCTTTGCCCTTTATGCCTAACATAACGCAATTCTGATACCCCGTCGGGAAAATTTCTTTTAACAATATGCTCTGCGACCTTTGGGCTTACGCAAATAAAATCAAGCCCTTTTACGGGTTTTCTTAATCCGCTCGTTTCGATTGCTTGATAAAAGCCTTTGCTTTTAAAATGGGCTACAATTTCTTCATCTAATTGATCAAGAGGTTCACCACCCGTCCAGGTGATCTCTTTACAATCTGGCGCATTTTTTATTAACCATTTTTCAATTTCTTCAATCGTTCTTTCCTCCCCGCTTTCAAATTCGGTATCACAAACAATGCCTGATTTAAAGCATGCATTTTTTGCTGTGCAACCCATTAATCGAATAAAAACCGTCGAGGTGCCTACCCTGGCTCCCTCACCTTGCAAAGAGTAAAATATCTCGCTAACTTTTAGATTTTTCATAAATCACTTTACTTGTTTTTGTTTCTCTTAATTCAATTTTTTCAATAGGTAATTTTGTTTCATTTTCTATTCTCGTAAATAACCACAATGCCATATTTTCAGCGGAAGTTTCAAAGGGTAATTTAATAAAAGGCTCTTTTGCAAATTCTAAAATATCACAAAGAGGATCTTTGTCATATAGCAAAAAATAATGATCGTATTCTTTAATAATAGGCTCAACCTTTTTATCAATATCACCAAATAATAAAGTGATTCCGCTTTTTTCATTTATTTGCCCTCCCCTGAAGAAACAAGTTACATAATAAGTATGACCATGAATACGCCCGCATTTTTCATCAGCATTTTTATTCCTATGCCCCGCGTAAAAATGATATTCTTTTACGATTTTCATATCCATTGCAATTCTTTTGCTTGATAAAAACCTTTCATTCTTAATTCACTTGCGGGATTCGTTGCTGATCCAAAACCCCATTCATTTGGAGTCATATTTCCGTCATAATCGGTTAATGTATCTTTTATAATAATATCAAGACAATCCAATTCTTTTGCTAATTTCCAGGTTTCCGCTTTATTAATATACATTAAAGGGGTGTGTATTCTAAAATCACCCGATCCATAACCTAATGATAAGGTATTTTGCATTGCGTCGATCGTTGTTCGTCGGCAATCTGGGTAACCTGAGTAATCTGTTTGACATACCCCCGTAACCAAATCATTGATACCCTTTTCGCTTGCGAAACTACCCGCTACCGATAAAAAAAGAATATTACGCCCCGCCGTAAATGATGCGGGCAATTCATCATTCAAATAACTTTTAGCATTATGATCTGAATGCTCAATCAAACTGCTTTTTGCTAATAAGCCTTTTATATTTAAAATTTTGTATTCAACCTTGGCATCTTTTGCAATCTTTTTTGCTTGCTCTAATTCCTGGGCATGCATTTGCCCGTAATCAAATCCCAATGCAATCACCTCTTTAAAATTCTTTTTTGCCCAATATAGGCATGTGGTTGAATCTTGACCACCTGATAATAAAACTACTGCTGAACTCATGATTAATAAATTTAGTTATAAATTATTTTTTGCAAATTTTTGGAATTTAACCCACTCATGGAAATTGTATTCAAGTCTACGCTTGGGATTGATCCCCCTTTGATTTTCTTTTGGTCTATGAGTGATGAAATTACCATTACCTACATATTGCATTATATTAAGGAATTTTTGCCCGCTGATCCAACTTGTCGAATCTACCGAATAAAAAGGATATTTTTTTAAGCCTTTTAAATTTGTATAACCAAGCCCATGAACTTTGCAATTATTTTCTTTTGCCATTCTGAGCAATTCTGTAAAAATTCTATGATCTTTGCGTTTGATCTCTCTTGTGACTATTCCTCCAATCGCAACGTAATCATAATCCTTGATCATTTTCTGCCAATAAGCCAAACCTCTGCTTTTATGCCAAACGGGTATGCATTTTTTTCCTGAAATTTTTTCGAGCTTTTCCCGTAATCTTTCAACCTCTTTGATACCCACGATCACGTCAATATCTAATTCAAAAAAAAGATCAATATCATGCTTTTTAATAAATTGGGCATAAGTTGTGATATATTGATCCCAATCGACATTTCCTGATTTTTTATTCATGAATGTAAAAGCCCCTGAATCCAAAAGGAATTTATGATTTTTATAAACTTCCAAATTTGAATCATTTAAATAATGGAAAGACTCAAGCAGAAACAAATCAGAATAAGCGGTCGTTAATCCACCTTTATCCCCTTGAGTTCCCGCTAAATATATATTCATTTTTTTATAATTCTAATAATTTCCATATTGCTTGTTCTGGCGTACCCCCAATTTCAGCCAATGCGTTTAATACCTTTTCGTGCTCTTCCTCGGTATACTCTAAAATAATTTTATTGGTGGGCTCTGCTTGATCTTGATCGTCTTCATTGAAAAATTCATCCAAATTGATCGGCTCCATTGCGTTAATCTCTTGATCCAATCCCCAGATTTCAAGCTGATTAGGATCAAATTGATCTTGTAAGATTTGGATATCCCATTCACCACCGCTAATATTATCCTTGATTAAGAATTCAAGTTCTTGTTCATCTGTAAATTCATCAGCAATAATAACGGGTAATTTTTGCATTCCCGCTTCAACGCATGCTCGATACCTCATGTTGCCACCCAGGATCATTTTTTCCTTATTTACTACAATCGGTCTTATCTCTAACATTTGAGGAAATTCTTTTACGCTTTTAATTAGCTTTTCAAGTTTTTCGTCGCGTATGAATCTCGGGTTATTTTCGTTTAGCTTGATTTCTTCAATATCTAAAAAAATGGTTTTTATTTTTTTACTCATACTAAAAGAATATTTTAAATATTGAAATTGGGATCGTAAAAATAATTAATCTTGCAAATGCAAATTTGACATTGTTTTTATCTTTTGCCCATGAAGTAAATTTGTCATGCTCTTTATGAGGTAAAATGATATGTAATGCCCTATCAACTACGAATATTATAAACATAAAAAAGATAACGGCATAACTCATTATCTTTGTAAGCAAATCGTATTTGCTATTTTCTTCAGATTTTTTTTTGCTCATTTTTTATCTTTTGGTGCTGAGCTATGAATTAAAAAAAGAGGGGTTTTAACCAATTACAGAGCAGATTTTCCCCTCTCCTTCCTAAAACATAACAATACTAATATAGTAAAAAATGCTTTCTGAATCATTATTTTAATAAATTTATTTTATGCAATTTGCTCGTATTCTTTTAAAAATTGCCTAAATTCCTCACCGTCTTGAACCTCCCAATCTTTAAGATCACGAAAGGTAATATAAAACAATTTGAATTCGTCTTCGTCTTCATTATAGAATTGAAGAATTACGTCAAGCCCCTCGCTAAGACCAAATGCACCAAGTGATGAGTATTGATAATTAGGAGCATTTAAGGTTTCTGTATTTTGAATTTCTTTTAGCCCATTATAACAAGTCCCGCAAGTCATTTCTTCAATAAATGGATAAGCCTTTTTTAATAAAGAAACTAATCCTAAATATTCATATTGATTTAAATTTTTAAAATTTTTCATTTTTTTTATGTTTTAGATTTATATTAATTTTAAATTTTCTGCTTCAGTCATTACTTCGATAAAATCCCGAAAATATTTATGGACATTATCTGGCGAATATCTATAAAAACCTTTATTGCTTAACCGATCACTAAATTTCATCCTTTCGTAAGGATCATGTATTTTTTTATCATACAAATAAATCATTTTATTGATATTGATTCGTAATTCGGGGTGATCTACATAAATGCTCATAATATTGTCAAATCGTCTTTTGCCCGCATAATTGAATAATTGAACAATTCTACCTCTCGTTATATCTATTTTATTTGCTCTCATGATCTTATAAGTAAAAATTTACGATTCGATCTGACATTAATCTGAAGAACTCGAGCATTTCTGCGTATGCTCCTTCATGATCATAATAATTGCTACAATGCTTTGTCATTCTTAAATTTTTGATTTCGTCGATATGATGCCATTTACCATCGTAGAATTCTGAAGCAGATTTTTTATAATTAAAACCCATGGGCGTACCATTGCTCATGTCATAGCGTATTTTGAATTTACGACCACAATCTGATTTATAATAAGTAATTCTTGAGGTAACTCCTTCTGAATTCCTCAATGGTGATCGATCTATGATCACCAATCCTGATTTTGTTATGTTTTTTTCCATATATATAATATACGAAAAATAAAGGGATTTTCCTACATAAATTTAATTTATATTCGTAATAAATGGTAAAAAAGGGTGATCCTAAAACCACCCCTAAAAAACTAAAACCTACTTTGAAATTACGTCTGCTATTTTCTGCATGGTCGTCAGATTCAACCCACGATCAGCATTTAAAAAAAGATATAATTGATTCGGGTGCACTTTACATTTTTTAGCAAAAGCGTGAACAGATATATCATTTTCAACAATATAATCATTTATTAACATAATGCAATCTTTTGTTAGATTTTTTAATTGCTCTTTGGCAATCGGCTTGATCTCTTTCTTTTTCATAATTTTAGAATTTTAAAATGGTAATCCGTCGTCGTCGTCGGGCATCATTTGATTAATAGCATCCTCCATGAAATTTGCTTCAATATTGCCCATTTTTTTACGAGGGGCAACCCCTTGATCATACGAGGTAAAATCTTGAGCAGATTCATTGCTTATTTTCCAAACTTCTAAGGTATTGAAATATTTAACCTCACCCTGGGGATTTGTCCATGATCTCCCACGAACATTGATAAACGCCTGAATTTGCTCACCCTCTGCCAATACATCAAGCAAAACGCACCTATCCTGAGAAGTTTGTAGCAAAATTTCTTGCGGGTATTTATCATCTGTTTTGATTACAAATTCTCTTAATTGAAATTTGTCTGATATTTTCCTCGTCGGAAAAATTTTAATAATTGTACCTTTTATATCCATGATTCTTGAATTTTTCTTTTATTTTCTAATTCTTTAATGCACTCTAAATAATAACTATTTGCCAATTCGTATTGGTCTGCCATTTCTTGCTCTTTATCTTGATCTCTTTCTAATTTTACAAATGTCAATCGGTCTTCCTCGGGGATATGGTTTACATCATGCAATTCGATATTATCAAAAGATCCTAACAATGAGCTTGGCGTCTGAGTAAGACAGTAAACCACCTCAGCAAAAGGTTTATTATATAAAAGCATGTAGCCTCTTAATTGCCAATCATACCCAGATTTTTTAACAGACTTTTCTGCTTCCTCTTGAAAGATCGGGAATGTTTCAAAAGACCATGAGCATTTGATATCAATGATCAAATCTTTTGCGTTGATATCGCATTCACCCGTCAACCAATCATTCGTGATTCTTTCTGTATTTTTTTTATATTCAAGAAATTTGGTTGTATTGATCATTTCAATTCCTAAAGGTTCATTCATAATTCCTTTTTCTGTGAATTTATTGCTGAAACTTGGGCTAATTCCGAAAAAGTCTTCTTTTGCTTTTTGCATTACATAAGTCTTGGTCGTTTCGCTTAATGGATCTTTTTTTGATCTGCTTTTCGTCATGATCTTGCTCAATTCTGAGCAACGAACTAATAATTTTTCTGTCTTCATTTGTTATTGTTTTTGGGTTAATTCTTCTTTTACTTTATCTACTTTTACCAATAATTCATTATCAATTTCTTGGACTAAATCCTCAACAAATTCTTCAGCCTTTTTTAACTGAGCATTGCTTAGCTTGAAAGTATCTTTTAATTTTTCAAGTGAATAATTACCATTTTTAATTGATTCTAAAGCACCATTTAATCTTTTAGTATCCAACTTTGGCTTTTCAGGCTCAGGAGCAACATAACCCTCTGGCAGATCCTCACCCGCATAAATATAAAGACCAAGGCCATGAAGTGCTAATGCTTTTGTAGTTGATCTTTGAATTGCTTTATTGACATCAAAACTCGTGATATTTTCCAAAAGAATTGATTTATTACGATAATCCATTACGGGTAAATAATCAATATGCTCAATGCCATTAATCATAACCCCTACTTTTACCCAACAACTTTTGCCGTCTGTAAAATAATTGATTTGATTTTCATTTTCATATACTTTCCTTTGAATACCTGGATATAATTTTTTTGCTTCAGACCAAGCCCAAGCCCAGGAAAGATAAGTTAAATTGCCTTTTTTTTCGGTCTTTTCATTTACATTGATAGCATTCAATGTATCAAAAATACTTGTGATTTTTTTCTGCATGATGTTATGATTTATGATTGTTTAAAATGAATTCTGAAACTCAATTCCGAACGCAATGCTAAAAATTCTTGCGCTTCTTCCATTGTTTTACTTACTCCTTTTAAGGAAAGATATTCAAATCTTTTTTTTATCTCTTTCGTAGATAATTTTCTTATTTTACTTGTTATGTTTTTCATACTTCAATATACGCATTAATGATCAAATAACCTACATAAATTTAATTAAAAAAATTTAATTTATTACTTAGGTTTGCCCTGATTTCTTTTGCATTTCTTCCTCTCTTTTTAAATTGCTAATATGCTGATTCATTGCATCAATAATTGAATTAATTGAATCATAAAAAAAACGCATTGAATTATATAAACCGTCGAGGGTTTTTTCTTTTGTATATTGATCGATTGAATAAAATTTCCCTAATTCACTTGCTTTACTCATAGGAAAACCCGCATCTAAATATTTTTTTGTATTTTCTCTTTTGATCCTTTCCGTCTGGGCCTCTGAATTTTTCCATTCAATTCTTGCGGTGCCTAATTCTGTTGCGTAATATGATAGCAAACTCACTAATTGAATTCGTTGATACATCAGATCATTAATACCCAGGTAATCCCCTGGCAAATCTCTGTACCAATCAATTATTGTATTTATTTCGTCAATTAATTCATCAAAGTTTTTCATAATCTTTTACCTTTTTTTTATAATATTCGTAAAGTTCTTTTAATTCGTCTTTTAATAATTTTAGCTTTATGTATCTGTTTTCGTCTAACCAATCAAGCTGATCCTGGGTAATTCTTTCTGTTATTCTTTTTCGATATTCATGCAAATTACCATGCTTATTTCTATTACATGGCACGCATTGAGCATGCACGTTTTGCTCATTAAATCGTATGCCCTCATAAGTTGAGGGGTAAAAATGCCCCGCGTCATACTTTCTATTAATTAATGAAATGCCACAACTTACGCAACCTTTTTCCTGATCCCTAAGTCTAATAAATTTATTAAAGATTTTTTGAACTTTTTTTTTATGATCACTCAAAGTCATCATTTTTTCGTAATATTCTTTTTTTTCTGCTCTGGCTATTTTTTTTGCCTGAAGACGCATTTGTTGATTCGAATAAGCAATAGCACATTGATAATTACATACCTTTTGCGTTGATTTATGAGGGAAGAAATTTATCCCGCAAATTTTACATTTTTTTGCTTTTCTTTCTTTCATTAAAAAGGAATTTCATCTTGTTGTCTATCTTGAAAACCAGCTGAGTAATCTATCGGTACGGGTTTATCAAAATGATTTTTTTTAATTAAAATATTATTCCATTGTGAATTTTCCAATTTTACTTGCATTTTATTTATGCCAATAGCCCCGTCACGATTTTTAGCAATTATGAATTCCCCCATTCCTTCCATGTCTTCACCATTTTCATCTACCAATTCACCGTAATACTCAGGCCTATGCAAAAATGCTACAATACTTGCATCTTGTTCAATTTCTCCCGATTCTTTTAAATCTGGCAAACTCGGTCTTTTTCCACTTCTTCCAATATCTCTGCTTAATTGAGCAAGAGCAATACAAGGCAATTTATTAGACATTACGATTCTTTTTAGATCGTTGCTGATCTTGGTAACCTCTCCATATCTCGTCTCAGACTTTGAAGGCATTATTTTTTGTAAATAATCGACCATAAATAATTCAATATTTTGATTATTCTTTACAGATTGCAATTTGATTTCAATATCTTTTGTAGTATGCGAGCCGTCAAATATTATCAAATTATTCCAAAATTTATGATTTTTTAATTCTTGAATTTTTTTTATTTCATAATCTGAGCAATGTCCGTATTTTATATGATTTGAATCAATCCCCAGAATGTTAGCAATAATTCTCCTAACTATTCGATCATGAGCCATTTCAAGGCTAAAAAAAACTAATCCTTTATTTTCGTGATAGCATAAATTTTTAATTAGTGAAATTGCCCAAGCCGTTTTTCCCATTGCGGGGCGACCTCCAACTACCATTACATCGTCAGGCTCAAGGATTAACTCACCTTTTAAGCAATCCCAACCCAATTCAAGACCTAAAGGTATTCCTAATTTTGCTTGCTCATGATTGAACAATACCTTTTCGACGCTATCAGCATTTGTAATTTCTTTTATTGATTTATTCGTCGTCAATAAATCTTTTATGATTGAAACCTCTTTTAATATGAAATTACTTCGAGGATCTGCTTTGTGCATCTCTGTATTTATATTTTGCACCATTAAAAAAACCTTTCTGATTGAATAATTATACCAACAATCATTAATTAAACCCTCTTTGTTTAAAGTATCTGAAAAATCAATATTAGTAGTGATCTCACTTAATTTAATAATCGTGTCTTTTTCTAATTGATCATTTTCTCTTAAAAAAGTAGTGATATTCAATAAATCAATATTTTTTCCTTGCTCAATATTTTCTTTTATTGCTAAGTATATCGAATTATGGAAATTACTTTGAAACCAATCAGGATCAAGTATATTAAAATATTCTTTTTGCTCTGATTGATTCAGATTGAAGACAATGGCAAGAGCCTTGTCAAAGCTATTCAAATTATTCATTTTGTTATGTTTTATTTTGTGGGAATATAAATAGGATTTTTATTATAATCAAAACCAAACTTATCTAATGTAGCAGATCGTCCAAAATATTCCAGGGTGCAATACTTAAAATTGCTTTCAGAATGAAATGGATCTTTTTTTACATTGAGCATTGCTCGTCGTATATTATCTCTTGTATAACCCTCTTTGAGCCTGGCTAAATATTTATTTTTATTAGAATCATTAAAAACCCGATTATTTTTGGTAAAAGTTTCATTAAAAAAAGACAATAATTTTTTCCAATCAATATTTTCTTTTCGGAATTCAATTATTTTTTTCTCTTTCTTTTCTTTTTCTTTCTTTTCCTTTCTTGAATTTTCTTCAGCATTTATTTCAATTTGTTTAACATTTGCTGATTTTTCTTTTCTAATTTGAGCAGATCGTTGCCCCGCTAAACTTCTAACCTCTTTTATTTTATCACGCTTTTTGATATTTTCAAGTACTCTTTCTGAGTAAATATATTTGCCCCGTTTTTTAAATAATTCACAAATTTTAATTTGGTATTCAATTATTTCCTTAACGACATTTACTTCATCTTTAAAAGTGCTTGCAATAGCTTCAAAAATATATGGTTTTAAATATAATTTATGTTCTTGTTCTTCATGCAATATTTCCACTACCCGCCAATATACCCCGTAACCTTTTGCCCCATATTTTCCCAATAATGCTTGGATCTTTGGATCGTTAGTCGTTGAATAATCATGCGAAAAATAATATGCGTCTTTTTGTTTTTTCATTTTTGATTTGTTATGTCTATATTTTTTAAAGATGCGAGCATTGAATTTGCTCTTTGTTTTACGCCCTCGACGTATTTTCGTCTTTCGGTAATATCTGGCTCAATGTAATAGCCTTTGCTTGAAGCTATTAAATTTAAAATTAACCCATTGATTCGTATATGATTAATTATTTTCCTGATCCTTGGTTCACTTAGTGAATGATATTCAGGAAATTTTTTTAAGGCTTTTATCATTTGTTTATTCGTGATAGCCATTTCTTTACCAATTT
>Ga0181420_1000053_pt1 | contig 36705 bp, 30 predicted proteins | sample 43SPOviralmetaG_FD_130145 | JGI IMG/M metagenome (GOLD analysis project Ga0181420, IMG submission 130145) | Marine viral communities from the oligotrophic San Pedro Time Series (SPOT) site, San Pedro Channel, CA, USA - 43 SPOT_SRF_2013-05-22 | ecosystem: Environmental > Aquatic > Marine > Strait... | reverse complement strand
GTATCCTAACTAGAGCTTATACGTTAACTCTTTTGCAACTACCGGAGAAAACTCTATCTCTATTTGAGACTACAATCCGATGTCTTTTCCCTTTTTTGGTTACCGAGGGATGAATAATGTTGCGGTGCAAAGATATAAAAACTTTAAATAAAAAAATAAAAAATAAAAAAAATTTTTTTTAACAGGTTTTGTGAACGTGTGAACCAACACAATCAACGACCCCTTCTATGCTACGCACTTAAAACACCCCGTATTGGGTTGTTGGTGTTAATACATATTTGCGTTATGGAAACTAATTTAATTACAGCTAAACTGCACTACTTCTCTAAGTCTAGAAAGTCTGCGTTCATTACTACTGCGTCTAATCCATTCTCTATGGATAGCGTTGCCGGTTATGTGAATGCTAGTAGTATTCAAGATTTACAACCAGATGATACGTTTGATATTCCACAGGGATTCAAGCTAAAGCCTATGATAGATGAGGATGGCACTCCATTTACCACTAAGAATGGTGAAGTCCGCATGAAGTTTTCGTGGTAGTAGTAAGGGACTTTGTCCCTTTTTTACGCGCACAATCAAAACGATCACCAAAACAATCAAAAACCCTTGCTATCTTACGGTGTAAGTGTGCAAGCTAACACTCATACACATCATTTAGCACTCATTGCACAACTAAACTAATTAATCACATAACATAATATAACACTATGTCACATTTAACATTCCTTGAGCATTTAAAAAGCTTTGACAAAGATGACTTTAACTCTGTAGATCAGAGAATTGAAAAAATTGATAAACAAATACAAGAACTTACTGTACGATTGGGTTCATCTTTTGACTCTATAATAACAAAAGAAGAGATGGACGAGATTGTATCACAAGACAGATCAAATCCTTCTGATCAATTACCAGAAGATCTTTGGAGTGATGCATATAGACAGATATAATAACTAAGGATAGGTTTTTTATAATTACAACTAACGTTGTGTTTTCATAATAACTTGTTTGCCTATCCTTAGTTAACTTTTAGAAAGGACGTGATATTCGTCGTATTCCTAAGCATGAAGACAAACTGTTTACAATATAAAAAGACTCATAAACTCTGCTTATTATTACTACTTCGATAGATGATAGGAGCATGATAAGAGTCTTTTAACTACAAAAGGTCACGATAATACCTCAAATTATCTCAATTATTAATCCATTTAAAAACCAATTAAACAAAATGGCAAATCAATTAAATAGTGGTAGTCTAGACACTTTAAAAGTAGACGAAGTATTATTAACGCATGTAGAAAAGACTGCAAATGGTGGCTTTAAAGCTGAGTTTGTACAAAACATTAATCGTAGTGGTGACACCTCAGATGATGTGTTAGCTATGATGAATGCTAGTGACCCAAGATTCAAAAGAGGTAGTAAGACTTACAACTGGACAAAGTCTACACTTGCAGATCTTGAGACATTACTTAATATTCCAGGGCTTGACATTGAGAATTCAGACTTTGTAACTATCACTAGTAAAACAGGTAAAGTTAGAGAAGTAACATACTTAAATATTCTTAATCCTGAGTACAATGGTCAGAAAGTTCGTGTCCAAATTACAGAGACAACGGAGGCTACTGACTGGCAAAGAGACAATGATACAGGATATAAAGTTAATCCTGCAACTAGTGAAGTATTGACTAAAGATGGTAAGAACATCTATAGAAATACTAAGCTTGTCTTGCATGAGCCTAATCATACTTATGTTCAACATGATAGAGTTGAAGTAAAGATAGAAGAGGCAATCACAGCTAAAGCTGAGCTAGAGATGATGTAAGATAAACAGATAACGCAATCTGTGTATTAGTATGAGATAATGGGAGACAAAACAAAACAATCGACAAAAGATACTGCGCGCGGTGTCCTAGTAACAACGGAGCAAGAGAGCCTACTGTTTCCCATTGTCTTGTACATAATTTAAAATAAGTTTATGACAAAAAGATATGATAGAACGATACCGCGTATTATAAAACGTACAGCGGTAAATGAAGAGATTATTTTTCAGGGAAAGAAAATAATACGAGAGAAAATAATTAAAACGTTTGATATACCTAAGATTATAAATGAGGATTTAACATTTCAGTTACAGTTTGGATTTCATCCAGGCATACCTAATAGAAATTTAAAATCAAGTGGTATTGAAGAACATTTTATTGATATAAATAAATAAATATTAACTAAACAAAATTACAATTATGGAAACATTTTTTATAGTACTATGTATGCTAACATCATATGTATTTGGTGTAGTATCAGGAGTAATAATGATGAAAAAAACAACTAGATCTCACGAACAATGGCGTGATGAAATGATACAAGCACAGCAATTAGCTAAGACTCGTAGGAATAAAGTATCAAATGAAGAAGACGAAGCTTGGAAACCAAAGATTATAGATAAGAAGGTTGATGTATCTAAAGCACCTTTTAGTAAAGGTAACTTATCTTGGAAAGAATCTGTTTATAAACAAGCATAGATATGGAGGAGACAACACAAGTAATAATTAATATCGCAGAGGTAAAAGTATTATGGTTCATATTTGGAGGCATAATAGGATTTGTTCTTTGCGAGATAAAACATAGACAATAATGGGACAAATGAAATGGGTTCATTCTTTGATAGAAGAAGGACGAGAACATGAATTTAAGTTAGCATATGAGACTGCTCTTATAAAGAAATTGCTTATCTTTAAGTTCGACAATATAAACATTGATATTATAAAAGCAGGTGCTGCAATTAAGATAATTAATGATTATAATAAACAATTAGATGAGATGGCAGACCAAGAGATAGCAGAAAGAATTTATTGGATAGAAGTAGAAAATAAATTAAACTCATGATACATTTAGTAGATGGTTCATCAAAAACTGTACCTTCCCCGCATTATCAGTCAGCAATGATTGATGATGTGGTAAGGTATTGTCAAGATAAAACAATACTTGGTGTAGACACAGAGACTGAGGGATTTGACTTTACTAGTAAGAAAATGATTATGTTTCAGATTGGTGATGCAAACCAGCAGTTTGTGATTGACACTAGGCTTGTAAGTATTGAGCCACTACGTAATATATTGGAGAGCAGAGACATTGTAAAGATATTTCATAACGCAAAGTTTGACTACAAGTTTATCAAGAGATGGAGTAATATATGCTGTGAAGGTGTGTATGATACATTTCTAGTTGAACGTGTGTTAAATTGTGGTAAGCTTAATTATGGGTATAGTCTTAAGGATGTATGCAAGAGATATTTAAATGTAGAATTAAACAAAGATGTTCGTAATCAATTTGTAGGACTAGGTAGTCAGCCTTTTAAAGAGACTCAAATTACTTATGGTGCAAAAGATGTAGAGTATTTGATAAAAATACACACGCACCAGCAAGATAGTATAGATAAGTATCAACTGCGTAGTGTGGTTGAGCTTGAGAATGAGGTTGTTCTAGCATTTGCAGACATTGAGTACAATGGTTTGGATTTAGATGTAGAGAGTTGGCAGAAGATTGAGAAGGTAAACACAGACAAGGCTGTAGAGTTAGAAACTAGCTTGGATGTAATGGTTACCAATGATGATAGACTACAAAAGTTTGTGTCTAAATATGTACAGACTGATATGTTTACAGCTGTAGAAGATTTAAGGAAGATAGATATAAAATGGACATCACCTAAACAAGTGTTGGAAGTATTTCAGTGTCTTGTCCCTAAATTAGATAATGTAAATGGTAAGCAGATGTATAAATACAGGTTTAAGTATCCATTGATAGATAGATATGTAAAATACAAAGAAGCTATGAAATTATGTACATCATATGGTGATGCATTCTTTAAAAACTTAGCAGCTGATAATAAAATACATACAAACTTTCATCAGATACTAGATACCGGACGTGTAAGCAGTAGTAAACCTAACATGCAGCAAATACCTGCAGATAATGTTTATAGAAATTGCTTTACAGCGCCAGATGGCTGGAGTTTTGTTAGTGCTGACTACAGTTCACAGGAGTTAAATGTTATTGCATTTGGATCTAAGGATCCTGTATGGATAAAAGCACTAGAAAACAATGAAGATTTACATTCCACATGCGCAGAGCTTGTGTATGGAGATGAATGGATTAACAGTGCAGAAGACAATTGTGTCTACATGACAAAGAAACAGAAATGTAATTGTAAAGCACATAAAAAACTAAGAACAAATGTCAAAACTATTAATTTCGGTCTTGCTTATGGGATGGGTCCTAATAAGCTTTCTGATACTCTTAATATTAGCATTGAAGCAGCTAAAAGCCTCATCGAAAAGTATTTCCAAGCGTTCCCATCGATCAAAGGGTTCTTAGATAAGCTAGGTAACTTTGGTAAAAGGTTTGGGTACATAAAAACGTTCCCACCTTATAATCGTAAACGATGGTTTAGTACTTGGTATCCAAAGATTTGGAACAATAAATCATCTATGATGGAGCTTGGTAGTATAGAGCGGGCTAGCAAGAACACACCCATACAGGGTGCGTCTGCAGATATGACTAAAAAAGCATTAGTACTTGTAAGAGATTGTATAGCTACAAATAATTTACCGGTTAAAGTGGTAATGACTGTGCATGATCAGATAGATACTATATGTAGGAATGATCAGGTGCCTTTGTGGAAACCATTGATGAAAGACTTGATGGAACAGGCAGCTTTGGAGATTGTAACAAATGGCTTACTAAAAGCCGAAGTAACAGTGAGTAATTGCTGGGAAAAATAAATATGAGTGAGGTTTAATCTAACCGGGTGTTTAAGAGACATCCTTAATATTAAATGTTTTGCCTCACTCATGTTTATTTATAAAACTAAATATATATGAGCAAAGTAATTCAAAGTCAGGTTGGAGATTGGTATCCGTTGTTGTTACCAATTATAAAGACACAGACTTTTCAAAAGATAGCAGCTGGCATTAGATCAGCTAGAGAGACAGGTCGTACAATATTACCAGATACATCTAGAACGTTTAAGGCATTTAGGTTGTGTCCGTTAAAAAATGTAAGAGTTGTAATATTGGGACAAGATCCGTATCATGATGGTAGCGCAACAGGACTAGCGTTTGCCAATCGTGCAGATAGACGTAAAGTTAGTCCTAGTTTAAGGAATATAATCACAGCTGTAGAAACAGATTATGGGAAAAAGCATGGTGTAAATGTAAAAGGATTATTAGATGTAGATACTACGCTAGAGAGTTGGGCAAAACAAGGTGTGTTGTTACTTAACACGGCCTTGACTGTCGAGCAATCTAGAGCGGGTTCACATACAGAGTTATGGAAACCATTTACAAAGATGTTTATAGAATCATTATCTACAAATAAATGTAATCTTGTTTTTGTGTTGTGGGGTAAAAAAGCACAAGAATATGAACAATATATTAAAGGTAATCATATTATTCTTAAAGCTCCTCATCCTGCTAGCGAATCTTACTCTGGCGGTACTAGTGGTTTTTACACTTGTGGACACTTTAATACTATTAACGAGATACTTGTTCCCTCTATAGAATGGAACAGATCAAATATTATAGAGTATGAAAGAGCTTAGTAAATATCTAATAGAAGAGATTAAACAAAAAAAGTACTTACAAGATTTACATGCAACTAAAGTTATTGATATGAATCATTGGTTTAAGTATAGTGGTAAGCAAGAGGTTAGAGTCAAGAGGTATAAATATAATGATACAGGTTACAGTAAATTTGTAAAATCGCCTACTCACTATGTACCTCCGTTAAATTATAGATCTATTATGAAATCAAATGATATGACTAAGTATAAATTAAAAAATAACAGGAAAGTATGGTAAATAAAAATGAAGACATTGTGAGTAAAATAAATAAAATAAGAGACACAGAGCAAAAAAGCGCTTTAAATAAATGGGCAGGCCAAGGATTTATAGGCTCTGTAATTGCAGGTACCGGCTTTGGTAAATCTAGAGTTGGTGTCCTTGCTGTGCAATATGCACTTAAAGATGGTGGTGATGCATTGATTCTTGTTCCTACTGTACAATTACAAGATCAGTTTATAGAAGAGTTTGATAAATGGGGTGTATCACATGAGAATGTAGAAGTTATGTGCTATCAAAGTGCATACAAACTAAAGAATAAACATTACAGTATAGTTGTATGTGACGAGATACATTTAGGTTTATCACCAGAGTATCGTAAGTTTTTTGAGAATAATAAGTTTGACATGTTATTATGTATGACTGCAACCTTACCGGAAGAGCTTGAGTACAGAGAGCTACTGGATAAAATAGCGCCAACAGCATACAAGATTACATTAGATAAATGTGTAAAGCTAGGTATTGTAAGTCCATATGAGATTACATGTGTGCCTGTTAAGCTTACAGATGAAGAGGCAGAAGAATATAAGAAGATAAATAATAAGTTTGTTTATTGGAAATATCAGCTGGGTAACTTTGATGCATTTAATGAAGCAAAGAGAATTCTAGCTAGCAAGTCTGCTAGTGGAGTGCAAATGCAAGCAGCAGTGCAGTTTTATAGACTTATTAGAGCACGTAAACAGATTGTAGATTTTGCAGATAACAAGATAAATAAGTTTCAGCAGATATATGCAGCAAATACAGATAAGAAAATACTAGTATTTGGTGGTGCAAATGATTTTACAGATAAATTATGTGATTCTATACCAGGTGGTATGGCTTATCATTCTAAAAAGACTAAGAAACAGAAAGAATTAGCATTAGAATCATTTAAGAATGATGATATAAATGTGCTATTTTCTACAAAAGCTCTTAATCAGGGCTTTGACGTTCCTAACGCAAATATGGGTATTTTATGTGGTATTACAAGCAAATCCCTGTCTATGATACAGCGTGTGGGACGATTAATACGTTTCCAGGAGGATAAAATTGGTAAGATAGTAATTATCTATGTTGCTGATTCTCAAGAAGAAAAGTGGCTCAAGAAAGCTACAAAGAGTCTAAAAAATGTTGTCTGGCAATAATTATATAAATTATTTGTAGATGATAACAGAATTTATTATATTTGCTTTAGATTTAAAAATTAGTATAACAGAACTTTTTATAACCTTTACTGCCATATGAATGTTGATATAGATTTTGAAGTGTTAGAACAGACAGGTATGTCTGCTGACGATTATTTATATCTTTATATAATACACAAGGAAAGTTATACATATTTAAACAATCTTAATCTTAAACCAAATTTAGAAAAGTTACAAGAAGAAGGATATATTAAGCTAGGCGAAACACCTGATCAACATTTTATAAGACAAGAGTTCATAGACCTTTTTTCTTCTAATTTTGATCAGATGTTTGCTGAGCTTATATCCACGTATCCTATGAAAGTAATGAGTACTGATCGTGGTGTTAGAGTGTTACATGCTAAGGATCCAGATTCTAAGGCTAATGCAAAAAGCAAAGCAAAATATAAAAAGATAGTAAGGGATAAGCTATATAAACACAAACACATAATGAAGTGTTTAGATGTACAACTTACAATAGAAAGACATAATCTTTCATATATGCAAAACTTAGAAACATGGATTAATAACCATACTTGGGAAAAGTATGAAAACTTAGATGAAAATGACACAAAACAAAAAACCAACAGAATTACACGATCCCTTTAAAAATAGGGGATTTAAGAGCATAAGAAAAGCTATCAGTGCATCACTGCACCAGGTAACTGACGGTATGAATGGTAGACGTATGGTCTATCCTACCAAATGGGCAAGATTAAACAGGAACTTACTAGGTGGTTTACAACCGGGTAAGATGTATGTAATTGCAGGTCGTCCAGGTGTAGGTAAGTCAGCGTTTAGTAACCAATTGATCTTTGATTTATTGGATAACAATATAGGTAAAAAATTACTTGTATTGTATTGGTCTTTCGAGATGCCCGGCTATCAGCAGATATTGCGTGCAGGCTCAAAAGGTACAAATAAACAGGTAGGTGAATTACTATCTGTAGAAAAGAAATTAGAACAAGAAGAATATTTAAAGTTTAAAGAAGAGGTATTAAAGTATGGTAACTATCCTGTATATTTTAATAGTGTTCCTAGAGATATGGAGTATATTAAAGAAGCTAATGTAGATATAGGTAACAAAAGACCAGATTATACTATTGTTAATGTGTTTGATCATTCTAGACTTATACTAAGTAATAGAGAACGAGAATTAGAAAAACTTAATGAAGTATCAAAAGGTTGTATGTGGATGCAAGCTAAAATGGGGACTATAAACATATTACTATCTCAATTAAACCGTAACATAGAACAAGAACATCGTGCTAAGGCACAGTATCAGCCACTACTAACAGATTTGTTTGGTGGTGACTCTATTGGTCAGGATGCACATGTTGTTATGATGTTACAAAGACCACATGATTTATATGGGATTACAGATAATTACTGTAATGAGAATCCTGTTGGTTTACTAGCAGTGCACATGGAGAAGAACCGTGATGGCTTGCTAGGTATGATCCCGTATGAGGCGGAGATGTCAACATTTACAATTAAAGAAAGAATATAAGAATGAAAAAAAGAAAGTTAAACAGCAAGAATCCTAAATATATGGATGCTAGCGAAACTAAAGAGAAGAAAGTAATAAAAAGAGTATTAATAAACACTACACAAGACGGACATAAGATCTGGGGCGTGTGGTATGAAAACTAATTTATATGGAAACTATGGAATTACCAAAAGAAAAGGTTAAAGCGAGCCGTAAATCGCCTAAGAATATGATAATATATGGTCCACCTAAGATAGGTAAGACTACAATGCTGTCTCTACTAAATAACTGTTTGATTATAGATCTAGAAGACGGTTCTGATATGGTAGATGCACTAAAAATTAAAGCTAATAGTCTTGCAGACTTGCAGAAGATTGGGACTGAGATTATAAAAGCAGGTAAACCGTATAAATACGTAGCAATTGACACTATATCTAAACTAGAGGAATGGTGTGAGAGCTATGCTAAAGCAATATACAAGAAAACACCTATGGGTAAGAACTTTGACAGTAAGAACGAGAATCTGTCTGTGTTGTCTTTACCTAACGGTGCTGGTTATTTATATTTACGTATGGCATACAAAGAATGGATGGATAAGCTTAATAAACTAGCTGAGCACGTCATACTAGTAGGCCATCTAAAAGATAAGATGCTAGAGAAACAAGGTAAGGAAGTTGCAGTAAAAGACTTAGACCTTACTGGTAAGATAAAACAAATTACATGTGCTAATGCAGATGCTGTTGGTTATATATACAGAGAAGGAGAAGAGACAATGATTTCTTTTAATTCTATGGACGATGTAACTGCAGGTTCTAGATGTGCACATTTAAAGGGCGCAACCATGCCTTTAGCTTGGGATCAAATTTTTATAGACTAATTAAATACAAAAACTATGATAGACGCAAATGAGCCAACCAGTGCTGAGGTTGTAAAACAAGCTACACCAGCAACAATTACCACTACACAGATTATAAATGATCTAGAAAATGGTATCGATAGATCTGCAATTCAAGCTAAATACAGTTTAGAAACTTGGGAAGTAAAACAAATGTTTATGCACCCTGCACTAAAAGGTAAGAAAGCTAAGAAAATTAGAAAACTATCGTTTAATTTTGTAGATGATACAGTAGCAGCTGTCAGTACTAATCAAACTAGTATTCCTGTACCTGTACAAGATACTGATGTAAATGAGCAGGCTGCTATGGATGCTGTAACTAATACAATAAATAGTATAGAAACTACAGATGATAATCAATTAACACAATTTTAATAACCAATAAATAATTAAATATGGCAATACAAAGTAATGCAAGTACCGAAGAGGTATCAGGAGGAGGTAGAGAATTCTACTCAGGCCTAACAAATGTAAATGTTGTAGCGGTTAACCCTACAATGGCAGAATTACATGCACTAGATGTGAATGTAAAACAAGAACCTGCATATTCAGGTACTAGCAACGATCAAGCATGGAACAAAGTAACGTTCTGGCTTGCAAACGAAGATGGTAAATTTAAATTAGACCTATTCCTAAAGAATAGTACTAAACAATCTCAAACTGGTAAGTTTCTATGGTTAAACAATGTAGGTCAATCTACATGGTCAGCTGATGCACCAACTTATGACTGGTGGAAAGCTGATGGACAAAGAAAAGCTTATGACGGCGAGAGAGAACTAATTGAGTTTACAAAAGCTTGGGCTAATGTAGCTGCAGGTGGATCTGTGTTTTATGATACTATGAGTGATATTGTAACAGGTAATGTAACAGAGCTTAAGACTCTTGCTACAGCACTTAAGAATAATCAACTTAGAGTATTGATCGGTGTAAAAGATGATAAATATCAAGGTATTTACACTGGTTATTTTGGCAGAGTTAAACCTCAAAGAGATGACTTGTTTGTTAAAGCTCTTAATGATGAATACTCTCAGTTCAAGAACCATGATTTCAATGCAGACCTCAAATGGGGTAAGCATGTCTCAACAGTAAGTCTAGTTACACCAGACACTATTCAAGAGAATGAAGATTGGACTACACCAGAACCAGCAGAAGCTAGCCCTTTCTAATGGCTATAGATCGTAGAGATAGTAACGATCACCTACATACAGATGTCATACTTGGTAAAATTACTGAGTATGACATTTTTAGGTATTACTGCCCTAACTTTAAAATATTGGGTAAGAAATTTAAGAGTGACCTTCGACAAGATAATTCACCTACAGTTTCTATAATACCGTATAACGGTAAGTTGCTATATAAGGATTTTGGTTCTCCTGATCACACATTTGATTGCTTTAATTATGTAAGATTCAAATATAGTTGTGATTTTTACTCTGCGTTAAACATTATCGATTCTGATTTTAATCTTAACCTTAGTTCTAAAAAAGCTGGTATAAAATTTACTATGGGTCTTATGGCTTATAGACAGAATAAAACACCTGCTTATATTAAACCTGAAGTTATACTTAAGAAGCGGCGTAGGCTGTGGACTAGAGACGACGCAAAGTTTTGGAGCAAATATTTTGTTAGTAAGAAAATATTAACTATGTTTGGTGTCGAACCTATAAGTCATTTCTGGGTAAACAGTACTAGATTTGTTTGTAAATCAGTGACTTACGCTTTTAGATTCAAGAATCGATATAAAATTTATTCTCCTTATGAAGAAACAAATAAGTGGTTAAGCAATACAAAGAAGACAGATGTACAAGGCTATAACCAACTCCCGTATAAAGGTGAGAGACTTATCATTACTTCATCTCTTAAAGATGTTATGTGTTTATATGCAGCAGGCAGTCATGCAATCGCATTACAGAGTGAGATGCAAATACCTTCAGATAAACTAGTGAGTGAGCTAAAAGAAAGATTTAGCCAAATAGATATTTTATACGACAATGATTTCGACAAGGTTACAAACCCTGGCCAGAGTATGGCTACAAAGATTTGTGACTTATATGGTTTTAACAACATTTGCATACCTGATTACTATCAGTCTAAAGATCCATCAGACCTAGTAAGTAAGACATGTGGATTCACTGAACTTAAAACTATACTAAATGACACGAGATGAGATTATTGAAAAATTAAGAATTAAAAAAGGATACTTAAAAAAAGGAGCACAGTTCCTAGCTGATAAATGGGAAGTAGACATAGCTATTATTAAAGATTGTAAAAAACTTGTAAACTCAGAAGAGTGGGTACAAGAGCGCATGAATAATGATAATGGCCATGAGCTTAGCGAAAGCCAAGCATTTTCAAAACATTTATTAGATAACGGATTAACAATGGCAGATGTAAAGTCTGTTAAATTTTGGCAAAACTTTAATGGTGAACAACGTTACAGTATAGTAACACACAACCAGTGGCATGAACAGCCCCAGGTTAAAGATGAGTTACTAGACTATATAAAAAATAGATCCCCTAAAGTAAGTAAGATTAAATATACAAAGCCAAAAGATCCTGTGCTGTATGAAATATCACTACCGGATATACACTACGGTAAAATTACTGATGAACCTTCAGATACTATAGAAAAACATTATATGCAGGCTATTGTAGATTTACATAGGAAAGCAGATGGTTTAAATATAGAGAGATTTTTATTACCGGTTGGTAATGATGGTTTAAATTCAGAAGGTATGAGTAGAGCTACAACTAAAGGCACACCTCAACAAGATAGTATGCGATGGCGTCAATCTTTTAGAGGATACTGGCATTTAGTTACAAAAGCAATTGATTATTTAACACAGTTTGCCCCGGTAGATGTGGTTGTAATACAAGGTAATCATGATTTTGAGCGTATGTTCTATGTAGGAGAAGTTTTAGATGCTTTATATCATAATAATAAGAACGTTAACATAGACAATAGTCTAGATACACGTAAGTATTATGAGTATGGTATAAACATGATCATGTTTACACACGGAGACAAGGAGAAAGCGCAAGAGTTGCCACTCTTAATTGCTACAGAACAACCTGCTATGTGGAGTAGATCTAAAGTTAGGGAAGTACATTGTGGACATAAGCATAAAGAAATGCTTAATGAATACATGGGAACTAAAGTTAGATTTATACCATCTATTTGTGCTAACGATGCTTGGCATAAAACACAAGGTTATGTAGGAACACTTAGATGTGGTCAAGCTTTTATATGGAGTAAGAATAGAGGACTGGAAGGGTACCTCCAAACAAATGTGATGAGCTATGGCCTGGAAGAGAAAAGCTAGAAGTAAACCTGGACGTAGTAAAGTAAAAAATGCTAAGAAAAGTGACTATGATGGTAAAACATTTCAGTCTAATTTAGAACTTTATTGCTATAAAGAACTAAAAAAAGCTGAAGTTGACGTTCAATATGAAGAGCATACATTTACAATCTTTGATCCTTTAGTGTATCCGCAAGCATGCTATGAAGGTACAGCTAAGAAATTATACAATAAAGGCAGCAAAATACGGGCTATAACTTATACTCCAGATTTTGTTGATCCTAATGGTAAGTTTATCATTGAAACAAAAGGCTATGCCAATGAGTCTTTTCCGTTGAGATGGAAACTATTTAAGAGACATCTTAAAGATAACAATCACCACTATGTTTTATTTATGCCTAGAAATAAAAAGCAAGTAGACGAAGTGGTAGAACTAATCAAACAATTATAAGGTTGGATTGTCAGGAGATGTGCATGGTAACTCATGGTATACATCTCGTAACTGGGCATTAAAGGGATAAAATATATTACGGTTGAAAAGCCCTTCCCTCTTTCCTTTTTATTTACTAATTAAACACTTTAAATTATGGCTAATAATGTTAGCCCTTGCTGTGGCTATGAATACAGCGAAGTAACACTCCCATGCGGGTGTGAGATGTACCAATGTGACAATCCCAAATGTAAAGATCATTTTGATGAGCCTATGGTTGACTATGAATATAGAAATCAAAGGCTAGACGACATTGCAGAAGCGCGAGCGGATGAGATGCGTGACATGGGAAACTAATATAAACCAATTAAACACAAATTATGAGTATTAAAACTATTGATAAGCCTATGCAAGGTAGCGCCGGCATAGCAAAGAAAATTAACAAAGGCGCTGAGAAGATGGTGTTTGACATTCTACAGTCTACACAGTATTCTATGCCAATACAATCTACGATTAGAGAACTTGTTACCAATGCATGTGACTCTCAGCGTGAGAAAGAAGTGGCTGTAGAAATATTGAGTGGTAAGAAGAAAGTTGAAGACTACTATATAGAAAGACACGGTGCGCAGTATGAAGATAGTAATTTTGATTTTAGTTATTATCAGTTGTCTTCATTACAACATGGTAAAAACCATGTAGATTTATTATACAAACAAAACGAAGGTCTTGGATATTGTGATATATTTTCAGTTACTGACTACGGCGTAGGTATAGGTAGTAGAAGACTAGAAGGTATATTAGAACTAGGCTATTCTACCAAAAGAAATACCAGTGAGAACTTTGGTGCCTTTGGTCTTGGTGCAAAAGCTGCGCTATCAACCGGTGTAGATTTCTATACTATAGAGACTATATATAATGGTATGAGATTTAAATGTAACTGTTATAATTACAAGACTGATTTTATTATACCAGCTTTTAATGTAAAAACAGGCATGCAAAATCAATTTATAACTTTCAGTGATGGTACTAAAGTATATTATGAATACTCTAATGAAGTAAATCAAACTACTGTATCCTTTGGTGTAAAACGCCATAACAGAAATAAGTTTGAAGAAGCTATTGAAGAGCAGCTGATGTACTTTGATAACGTTAATTTTAAAATTATAGATGAAGATGAATATCCAAGGGATGTTAATTTTAAAACTGAGGTATTATATAACTCTAAGAATATAATTGTTGGTGACAGTTATTATTTTAGTAAGCCTCACATTGTTCTTGTAAAAGACAAAGAAGCTTCTACAGGTATTAACTATGGTTATATTGATTTTAAAGAACTAGAAATGGAGCAGATGTATGGTTGTGTTGCTTTCAAATGTCCAGCTAGACAAGTAGTTACTAATGAAGACGGAACTGAGACTGTATTACAGGAGGGTGTAGATGTTACTCCATCTCGTGAGAAAGTTATATGGAATGAATCAACTAAAAATTACATTAAAAGTGTAATTAAATCAGCTGCAGAAGAAGCTAGTGAAATGGTAGAGAAACAGCTAGAAGAGACTGATTTCTTAAAGTGGATTGATAAATGTAGATCTATTATAGCTGGAGACACTGATGATAGAATACTATCTAGAATTGCACGTATTATTGATAAAAATGAGATTAAGCCTAAGTTTGGCCCTGATCCTAGAATTAAATATAGTCATATAACTAAGCTATTTGAAGGTTTAAAACTTATGAGACCTTTTAGGCTAGCTAATGCTATAGAGCGTGAGCCTGTAAAAGATTGGCACAGTTTTGATGCTAAACATTTTTATGCTAGAGAAGAGCAATTTAGTAAGTATAAAGATGTTTATCTAAGACAACTAGGCCAAGAACATGCTGATAAGAATAAAGTTTGTACTTATAGCTTAGTAGATCTTGATGAGTTTTATCGTGAGGATATACTTAAAGCAGGTACAACTGATGCGCAGATGTTGCTCTTAAAAGATAAAGCTAGAGTAAGTGCTAAAAGAACTGCTATTCTAAACTTTATTACTAAATCTGAGTGGTATAAAAACTATGATAGTGTAGAAGTACCAGAAGATTTTATTGTAGAGTGTAAAGAAATAGAAGCAGAAGACGAAGAAAAGTCTAAGTTTACTAATCTTTCAGCTGTAGATAGACGTGAGATAGAGAAAAGAATGGTAGCATATACTCTTAGGTGGGATCACTTAAAAGAAGATAACTTAACTTTAGAAAAAATAGAACCTAAAGCTAAAGATCTTATGTCTAGTTCTACTCGTATTTATTATTGTACTAAAGAAGACGAAGGTAAAATGAGAGCAGCTGCTTTATTACTTAAAAACGTTGCTCCACATTTTAAAGAAGTTTATCCAGAAGCTGGATGGTCTGATAATGGTAATCAAAGAGAAGCTCCAAATTACCCTATCTTTTGGTATGAGCATCCTCCTGTTAGATTTATGAAATGGGATAATAAAGGTCAGTATTATGACTGGGCAGTTAATCCTGTACAAGGATGGGACACACCACAGCTGATACGTGTTAGTCAAAATAAGGTTAAGTTTATTACACAAAACCCTAATGTCAAACACATCGATGAACTATTTTTACAACTAACAGATAACAATGGATATACTATGGACAATTCACTTATTAAATATTACACAGCACATAAACTAGAAAAGATAAATAACTTTAAATTTCTGCAGGGACTTAAATGTATACACCCTACATTACAAGAAGATTATTGCGAACTCATGGATTTGAGGAATGATAATTATTCATATTATGAATACAAAAGAGTTGCAGAGATAGCACCAGCTATAGTTGAACATATGGATAAAGTATTTGAATTTCAAAAGTTTATAACACAGTGTGATGATGAAGATTTGATAGCGCAAAAGTCTAAAGAACTGTTTGTTTTATCAGATATTAGTGAGGCTAAAGCTGCTGATTTGACTATATTAGCTAAGTATGATAATATAGTAGAATTTGCAGAAGAGGTTAAACCGCTACTAGATGAGCTAATGTGTCTTGAGAACAGAGACTGTACAATGTCCTCTGAACTTGAGAAAGAAGTTAGAGTTTATCTAAGAGCTAAATCTAGAGAAACATGGGAAAGCTAATAACTAAAGACATTAGAAAGACTTTTAAGATCCGTCCCTCTGGTAGGTCGACGGATTTTATTTCTCCTAGTTTTGGTTATGGCTGTTTGTATAATTGTTCTTACTGTTATATGAAACGTCACAAAGATAAAGGTTTGTCTGTTGCTGTAAACACGGGTGATATATTGACAGAAGTTAATAATCATGCATACTTTACACCAGTAGACAAACCTAATCAGACGCATCCAGAATTTACCACTTATGATATTAGCTGCAATGAAGATTTTGCATTGCATGCTAAGTATCATGACTGGGAAAGAATATTTGAATTCTTTAGAGATCATCCTGTAGCTATGGGTAGTTTTGCAACTAAGTTTGTAAACCCAATGCTAATTAACTTTGATCCTAAAGGTAAAATACGTATTAGATTTAGTCTAATGCCACAACATAAATCAGATTTACATGAGCCAGGAACTACTAAGATCATTGATAGGATAAAAGCTATCGATGCCTTTATAGAAGCAGGCTATGATGTACATGTAAATTACAGTCCTATTATTGTATACGATGGTTGGTTACAAGACTATGAGTATATATTTGATATGATGAATGATTATGTTGGCTACAAAGATCAAGTTTTATCAGAGTGTATATTTTTGACACATAACTTTAAAAAACATACTGTAAACTTAGACAGACATCCAGAGACAGAAGTAGATCTATGGGTTCTTGATAAGCAAGAAATAAAAAAGTCACAGTATGGTGGAGAAAATATACGATACAAACTTGGACAGAAGTCTGAATATATTAAACAATTTAGACAAATACACGAAAGTAAAGTACCTTGGAATACTATAAGGTACATTTTTTAACCAATTAAATAGATAATATGATAACAATTAATGTAATAGAAGATAAAATCTGTGGTAATTATGGGGAGCACCCATTCACAGTAGAGTACAGCAAAGAGCTGTATGATCAAATGCAAGAGCTTGCTCAGCAAGCAAACAGTGTAACAACTATGGAAAACTACAATGAGTTGATAAAAGCTTTTGAAACGTTAACTATAGTAGATTACACAAAGACAATCGAAACCAAATGTCCGTATGTGCATGTAAACAAAGGAACAGGAGAGTTCTTTCTTAAGCACGAAGGTGTAGTATCTAGTATACCTATGCCACAAGCGCTTGTAGACAGAATCTTTGACTCTTTAGATAAAGAGTTAGACTTTATGCCTTTGGTAAAAATGTGGACACGTTGGTTGAGAAATCCAATCTTGTGGAGAAAGATGAAGCAAGGTCATGGAGAAGATTTCTGTAATAGATTCTTTAATTTTGTTAATATGCAATATGTGCATCCTAAACATAAAGAAGATCTTATGGAAAATCATGGATTAAGCGAAGATGCAGCTAACAAAAGAGCAACAATGTACCAAATGAAAATCACCCATGAGGGATTACTAAATGGTTACAAGGTCTCTAGAGAAGTGCTGCATAAGTTTAATTCAGAAACTGGTGAACAAGAAGATCGTTATAAAAGAACGTTCAATGTTGACACCGGTGAGATAGAAGGTGATGGCTTACCAGAACACGTAGAAGATAGACTATTTGAACCCGCGGTTATGGGTAACAGTGGGGATGCATTCTTTTGCGAGGGCCCAAATGGTTATGCAAAGCCACAACATTTTATCAAAGTGGGTTGTACTCACAGACTTGCTGATTGGAGCCAGGTTAACGTAAATGATACGACGTCATGCGTTAAGGGGCTTCACATCGGCGGGTTAAAGTATATTGCTTTTTACAGTGGAGAAATTCACAACATCTTTGTAGATCCTATGCATATCGGGGCTGTGCCTTGTGATGAAGACGGCGCTATTAGATGTAAGCAATACTTTGTTCATTCTTCCTTAGTAGGTGTGAATGGATCTATTTACCATAGCTCTAGTTACGCAGCTATGACAGATGCAGAGTGGGACGATATGAGATCCCAAGCTGTACAGGAGCGAGCTGATAAAAAAGCTCAAAGTGACAAGGAAGTTGCTGAGCTAAATGCTCTGTAGCTAGTGTTTAATTGGTAAGATATAGGGGGAGTAACAGACCTCACAGAAGATACTGCTCCCCTTTATATCGATACCCTAAAATTTAAAATATGACAAGAGAAGGCGTCAAGAGAGACGATATGATAGCTCTAATAGATGGTGATAGTTTAATCTATTATGAGATGAAAAAAGACACACTAGAAGAAGCACTAGCAGGTATTGACATGAGAATTAATCAAATGTTAAATATTACAGGATGTAAACACTATGCCGGTTTTCTAACACAAGGTAAATGCTTTAGATATAATATAGCAACTACAAAACCCTACAAACATAATAGAAAACGAGATGCATTACCAATTATATTCCCTGCAATTAAAGAGTATTTAAAACAACACTGGAAGTTTACATTTATACCGGAACTAGAAGCAGATGACTTAGTATCAGTGTATCATGATCCTATTAAGACTATTATATGTAGTCCTGACAAGGATGTGTTATATCAAAACAAAGTATCTAATTATAACTATGGTAAAGGTGAATTTATAGCTGTAGATGAGAGTGAATCCCTACGTTTCTTATGGAAACAAGTATTAATGGGTGACTCTACAGATGGTATTACTGGGATCCCTAAAGTAGGGCCTAAAACTGCAGATACATGGTTAGAAAACCTTTTACCTGTAGAAATGCCTACATTTGTTTTAAATAAATACATAGAAAAGTTTGGAAATTCTGAAGGAATTCATAGATTTACAGAGACCTTTAAGTTAATATACATACTTAAAACTAAAGAAGATGTGTTAAGAGAAACCGGTATAGAATTACCTGATTTAATAACACATAAAGTTGAATTTTCAAATCAAGAAGAACTATGGTAGTAGAGTGTGACAATTTAGTATACAAACCTTTAAATGCATTGACATTTAGAATTACAGGCAATGTAACTTGCTTAAAACCTATTAAAAAAGACAATGAAATTATAGCTTTAGAAGGCCCTGATAACCTTAATATACAATTAGGGTTTACAGTTCCTATAAAGAAAATAAAATATAAAATTAACATCATAGAGCCTATAATTGGTGACGATGCACGGACAATAGCCTATGATGTATCAATTGCTAAGAGAACAAAGGCAACAACATTTGTAATGCCTATGTTACCTGGTAATAAAAAATTATATTTTTGGAATACTTTCTTTGTAAATTGTTTTATAGGTACTCCAGAAGATACTAACTGTATAGCTTTGCTGTATAGATGGTCTTCTGATACAAGATATATTAAGTTTGAGAAAATTATGAAAAGTGTAGAATTCTTTAAACGTAGATATGACCCTAGCCCTAATTATGTAATGTTTGTTTTTAATATCCCTAAAGGATATAAAAGAGAATACAGGGCATTTATGCTAGGTAAATATTCTAAGTTTACGAGAGACTATAAGTTAGATATTCTAGACTTTCATCATGCTGATATAGAAGACGAGATGGGTCAGATTATATTTAAAAGTGACAAACGTAGGAAATTGTTAGAGAAACGATTGAATGCGGACTTGCCAGAAGATTCAGAGCTATTAAGTATAATAAATGTAGAAAAAGAAACATATGATCCTGAAATTTATAAACTAAAAAAACTACTATGAATATAAATGATATTGTAATATTAAGAAAACATGATCAACATCATCATCGAGGAGTTATTGGGAGTAGGTATATAGTTACGGAGATTAAAAAGACAGAACTTAAGCTATGCGCTGAAGAGTCTAATGATCTTTGTTTCTATACTAATCCTAATAATGTAGAACCTTTAGTACAATGCACAATACCTTCTTGGGTAGAAACAAGTACGCACTCTGATGATTTTGCAGACAAACTAGACAAAGTATCTAGTGAGGTTGTAGCATTATTAAAGAGTAAAAACAAAGCTTATGGTAACACGGCCTTAGATCCTGTACAGATATTTAGCAGGCTTGATGCAACAGAGGCTATCTGTGCACGTATAGATGATAAAATCATGCGTATAAAAAACAAAGGTATAAATGATCAAACTGAGGATACAGTTGATGACCTTATAGGTTATTTATTGTTGTTAAAAATGAGTATGCAGTAATGGTTATTATTTGGCCATCATAAAGAAAGGGGCGTTGCCCCTTTTTTGTTGCCCCTAGCTATTCTTTTATTTTTATAGTAATATCATGTGGCGCGTACTCGTTACCACCAAAGTATGGATATAAATAATATCTTCTAATTAATCCCCAGTAACCTTCTGGCCTACGTCTAACCATTGTAGTATCACTATTTATAACTATAACATAATAAAATGTTGTGATGTCTATCATAGCGCTATACACTGTATTGGGTTCTATAGTCCTTATTGTAGCAGAGCTATGCCTACCTTCTTCATGTCTTAACCAGCATAGTTCTATTTCATTATCTATGTAGCGCCATCCAAGACGTATAGAATACTTTTGATGTCTTACACCAAAGTCACTCATACCATAAATCTTGTTTACATCATGCTGATTTTCTGGTACTTCTGTATAATATTCTGCTGACTCGTCTAATATAAAATCAAATGCTAGCCTGGAGTTGTTTGGATGATTAATAAAGTTACCAGAACTATGCTCACCTGCTGGTATAACATAAGTTCTAAATCCTAAATCATCAACCTCTTTACTACAAGCTACTATAAATAAAAATATTAGTACTATTCTAAGGTAGTGAACCATTTATAAGCTTCTTCTGGAGTTTTTGATTTTTGCAAGCCTCTAAATATTGGTAATAAATCTTCAAAATCTTTTCTTATCTTACGGTCTCCTTTTTGGAATCTACCGGTTTTTCTTTGATAAAAAATAGCAGAGTCATCAATAAATGGATCTCCTAGTATGTATCTAGTCTCACGTAGCATTTGTCCTAGTAAATCACCACCTTTTAGTATTGGCCTAGCCGTTGCAGTAGGAGACTGTAATATTCTAAATGCCTCTGACAACCCTGCACCTGGTAGCGGTGTCCATTGTTTAATCTCTGTTTGGTATCTTTTAGCTTGATATAGTGCAAAGTTACTTAACCATGATTTATCTTCATCATCAAGATCTGCTAATGCTGCTACTAATGCCATGGCTCCCATTAAAGACGCTAGTTCTACAGATGTTCTTTTAACATTTTGTTGTTCCATCTCAGTCATATTAGTATATGCAAAAGATTTAGTTGATACACTTTCTGCTATAAAATTCCAAAACGATACATACATACCTTGTGTAAGAACACCTAATTCCTCATCTACATGCACTGTAGAACTTCCACCGTGACCATACCTTCTCCTGATTCCAGGCGGCATCCAGTTACGGAACAGCATAAATAGTTTACCCCACCATCTTCTTTGTAACATATTAGTATGCATCTTACCTTTTATCTGGTTAGTTCTTCTACTTAATCCTTGTAGTTTTGTAATAAAGTCTAATCTATTAAAATTAGATTGCGCTTCATCAATTCTAGGATCTATAGACATCTTACCGGTCTTTTCATCTACTATAAGTAAGTCATATAAATTAGCAGGTTTACCTTTTTCATTTAGTATTACATTACCATCACTGTCTTTTAATGTACCTTCTAAGTTTTTCATTACTGCTAGCATTCTTGTAGCAGATAATTCATGCTCAGCTGCTTGTTGTAAAAACAATAGGTTACCAGTTCTTGCTGCTTTTCTTCTTTTACCTCCTACTATTTGATTTCCTTCAGTATCTGTAAACTCTGTTAATGCATCAAAATACTCTACTGCTTTTGCAATTTTACTTTTTGGGTCAAATCTACCTATGTCTGTAATAGCCATACCTGATCCCCAGTACTGTCCTTTTGCCCAAGCCATATCAGACTTATTTAAAAATTGTCCAGCAAATGCTTCTTGTAACATCATCATGTTATCTAATATAGACTGGTTAGCTCCCTGTAGTAAGTTAAACGATAGCGTACTCATTGCAGTAAATGCATTTATTGTACTTACTGCTTGATTGGCAGAGAATGTTTTACCAAATATTGTAAAGTCTTGCTGTAAATTAGTTTGACCAAACATTACAGAGTCTAGCCATTCTTTTACATGTTGATAATTGTAACTTTCACCTTCTTTTAATTTAGGCATAGATATACCCATATTTTCTGCAGCTCTTTGTATTAGCTGTATACCTGCTGAGTTAGTTTCTAGAGTCTTTCTATTTTTTAATATTTCTTGAAACGTCATAACTTGTCCTAATATTTCACTCTTAGTTTTAAAGTTATGTGCCATATGTCTAAATCTATATAAACTACTAGCTACATCTTTTGATACTTCTTTAGAAGGAACTCTATTAGTAGCGTAAACAGGAACTCTTCTTTCTGCATCTTTATTGTTTTGATCATAGGTATAATAATCATGATTAGTTTCTTGTATAGTAAATCCATCTTTAAGCATATCTCCTACAGCATTGAAAGTGCCATTTTCTTTTGCTCTATCATAATCTTCTTTTCTGTATGTTGGCATTAAATACGAGTACTTGTCCCATGTATTTTTATCCATACGTTTTACACCTATCATTCTCTGTGCTTCTTGGACCTCTTGTAATACAAAATCATAATACTTTTTTAATCTAGGGTCATTTTGTATTTTTATGTACTTTTCATTAGTATAAACTTTAGGATCAGGTTGTACCCAATCACCTGCAGGCCTACCATCTATATAGTTTTTACTTAAAAATTTATTTAATTCATTTCTACGTATTTGAGCCGATAAATATGCTTCTGTATTGATTAGTCCTTCTGCTTTTAACTGCTTAAGTATAGACTGTTGTACTTTTAACTCTTTTCTTATTGTTTCTAGCTCTTTTTCCCATCCTTCAATAGGAGTACTATTTTTTTTATTCCATTTAATTATATCTTGTTGATACTTTCTACCTTTAATACTATCTATCCATGTACTAAATTTTGCTTTATACACTTCCATATCATTATTAAAATCTGCAGGCTTAGGTTTGTCATATTTTACATCTAGTCCTTCTTTGTAGTTTTTAAGATCACCATAATACTTTTCTTGGTCAATTGGATTAACAAAAGCTAATCTTTTCATACCATTTATAGTTATTTCTTCTAGTATAGGGTCATTAAGGGTAGCTACATCAGACTCATTTTGACCTGCTGCAAATTCTTCATAAATAGGAGCTAGTTTAGACTTAAGATCTAATGTTAAATCATTCTTTTCTAAATTAGCTTGTTGTACTACTTTAACTAATAGTTGTATACCTCTATCACTAGAATAAGTAATAGGGTCAAAGTAAAAAGAATATCCACTCTTATCTTTATGTGCGGTTGTTAGTTCTTTTACAAGATCACCATAACCATTAAGCTGTCTTTGTTTCCATTGCTCTGCATTTAACTTAAGTCTTTTTTCTGTTAACTCTTCTTTTGTAATCTGGCCTTTGGTATATCTTTCAGTAAGTTGTATCCACTCAAGATCCTGTCTTCTAGGTCCTACTAGTCTCTTGTTTTGTTCTATATTATTTATAATTTTCTGTATCTCTGGAGGTAAATTTTTATTTGATAGTCCCATTAAAGCCATTGCCTGCATAGGTATAATATCCTCTTTAAAGTTATTATCTAATAATTCTGCTTGATCTATAATTTCTCGTATCCTATCTTCTAATTTATCAAACTTTTCTAAATCTTTTATTTTACCTTTATCTTTAGTAGATAGCATTAAACTTTTAATACTTTGAAACATCTCTAAACCATCAATTTTCTTTTTTAACTCCCACATAACACGCAAATTAGCTGTAGTACCTCTTTCTTCTATTGGTAAAGACATTAGTTGTTTATACGAAGTCTTAGCTCTAGCTAATGACGCTCCCATAGCATCTACAAGTTTAAATAAATCTTCTACTTTTTTTACTTTTTGTAAACTGTTTTGCAGTCTTATCAATGTAAACTTATCGTCTTCGTTAATCTGATCTTCTGGTAATTGATTTATTTCATATAGTTCAGATTCTATTCTAACTCTTGCGTTATCTACTAGTTCTTGTAACCTTTCTTCTTCTTTACTAGCTTGTATATAAGAACTTAGTGGGTTTATCATATTATCTGATCTTAGTTCCTGAGCAAACATTTCTTCTGCAAGCTGTGCTGCAGCGCTTGGGTTAATACCAAATAATTTACCAATAGCTCTAAACAATCTATTAAGTGCTCTTTGTATTTTATTAGGATTTTTACTAACAATTTTAGCTCCTTCTAATCCAATTGCGGTAGCTAGTACTTCTTTATCTAGTAGCTCGCCGTATAACTCAGGGTATGCTTCTTGTACTTGTTTATATAACGGTGTGCCTTTTAACTCTGATATAGCTCGTGCAACAATAGGATCACTAATTCCTAACATATCTATATAAATATGCCCAAACTCATGATATGTTGTATCTTTTCTAACTTTTTCTGGATTAATTCTTATTGTAGGATTTTCTCCTTCTATAGCTGCATCTACTTGACCTATATTATCTATACTAGTATCAAATTCAACATTAACAGTAACACCAGCTTTAGCAAAAGAGTTTTTTAAATGGTTAGCTATCCTGTAAACATTTTCCATCTCATCTTTTTCCATAGCAGAAAATTTACTATTACTAGTATTTTCTCTTCTAGCCATTTCATCTTGATAGTAATCTCTAGTATTAGGATCAGCGCCTGCTACAAATCTAACATACTGATCTATATCAACCTGGTCTGATGATGTAAGGTCTGCATTAGCTGTACCTTCAGCTTTTATATTTTCTAATAAATCTTTATTTATATTTAATACATATAAAGGAGCTGCTTCGGACCATATGGTTTTAGGAGTCATTTTTACATACTCTGTACTAAAAAGTCCAGGGTGCTTTCTATCTATTCTTTTTAGTTCTCTTAAACTACGGTGTACATTAGGGAGAGTTAAGAATATAACATCATTACGTTTTGTAGCTACTTTATGATCTTTTAATATTTTATATACAGAGTCTACATTTTTATTTTCTACTGTATCCATATACCCAAATAAATCAGTAAGTAATTCATTTACTAATCCGGTTTTTTTATCATAATATTTACACGACATATATTTATTTTTTACGACAAACTTTTATTGGATCATCTATGTCTGTATCTTCATTTGTATCTGGAGTCATAGAAATATACCCGTCTACCGGTTTATCTGTTGTTGTTGTTTGCCCTTGGTTTTGTTTAAATACACTCTTTTGTTCTACATCTGTAGTTCCTACTTCTAAAATTTTATTTTCTATGCCTAGTGGTGCTAATTGTTTATAGCTAGATCCTCCTCTGTAAACATACATAACACCATTTTTTGATTTAAAATATTTTATATATCCAGTCTGCTCATCATATACTCTAGAATCTAAATCTGGAAAAGTTACTTCTCCTCTTACAACTCCTAAAGGTAGTTTTACAGTTCTTAGTAGTTCAACTCCTCCAGGCCTTCTAGTACCAAAGTTTCTTACAAACTCGTGTGTAAAGTTAACAAAACCTAAGTACTCAGGAACAGTTAATTGTGTTATTTCTTGTTCAAAAAACTCTACAGGTGATCCTTTCCCTGGATTTAATATGTCTGTTGTAAGTGCTTCTGAAGGAATTAAATCTATGTAACTACCATATGTAGGGAAGAAGCCGCTAGTTATAAATTGATTTGCTACTAAATATTTACCAAATGCACTTATTTCTTGATTTGGGTCTTTTATTATACTTAGTAAAGCATTACTTAAATCATTTTTATCTGCTACTGATAAGTTTATACCGGTGTCTAATTGTATTCTAGCTAAGCCTGTTTCTTTATTTGAAGGATCTTCTCTTAATAATCTGTAGAATGCATTATTATTTAACTTAGGATGTTTAAGTCCTATGTCTCTAAGTTTAATTACTATATTATTTTTGCTTTCTGGTGTATACAATCCTCGTATTACAACATCAGACAGAAGCCCTGCTTTATCCCCTATTTTTTGCATTAAAGGACTATGAGGTTGGGTCATTAGTGCTCCATACAACGCTCTAGATATAAATTTATGCTGTCCTGCGGTAAGTAATTGTATACCTAAAGCTTCTTTTATATGTTGTTTTTTGGTGTTAAACGCTGTTGTGTTTTGTATAAATCCTAATTGACTAGTATTTTTTATTATAGTATCTAATACTCCTCTATAAGCGCTACCCATTGGACTTAAAGGTTTACTACTGCCTAGCTGATGAGTTATATAATCCTCAGCTCCTTCTATTATACTATTTTGACTATATAAAAAATAAGACTCTTCATCTATCCATGCGTTTATAGAAGATAATTCATTTACATTATCTATATCCCCTGGCGTAATTATTTTATATACTCTTTGCATCTGCTTACCTGCTCTATAAAAATATGCAAAGTTTCTTAGTATGTATTCTTGATCTAAAGATTCTTCCTTTAATTGGGATAGAGTCATAGGTTGAACAGGGGCTTTCTGTCCTATTTTAATTTTTGATACTAATTTATTTGGAGATACATCATTTAGTTCTGCATCTTTTATTAAAGCTTTAATACTAGGTTGTGCTAAAAAATATACTACTGTTTCTATTGGAACACCTACACTTAATAAAAGACCGGTTACAGGTATAGTATATACATTATCATTTATATCTATTTGTATAGGTGCTTTTGCAGCATCTACTGCAGCTGATAAGTATTGTGATATATTAGCATCTGTAAAGTTACCTTTTACATCTTTTGTTTGTATATAAGGCATACGCTTACCATCTATAATAGGGGCATATTCAGTTCTTACTGTTAAACTCCCTAGTTTTTCTGCTGTATTTCTACCTTTAATAATATTAGAATGTAATCCTCTACCTGCTATACCCATTTTTTGCCTGTTTTCCATATCAAGCTCGATTAAAGGGTTATTATAATTTATACTAGTATCTACATTACCAACAACTTTAGCTAAAGCTTTTAGTTCTTCATTAGCAACAGGAGTCATAACTTCTTCTAAATGTTTTGGATCTAATAGTATTCCTTTTAGTACTTCATAGATAGTATTATTTCTTTTTTGTCTTTCATTAAGCTTACCAACTTCTTTAAATACAAGGTTTAGTTTATCTATATCAAAATCACTACCCATTTGTACAGTTAAAGCTCCAGGAACCATAATAGCTTTTTCATAAGATTCTGGTAAAAAATCTACAGTTCTAAATACCATCGCAGAACTCTTACCTTGTTGTGGTATACGGAACCCTATAAACTCTAATCTAGGATCTCCTTCAAAATCTGCAGGTGTTGCCTCTCTAGGGTTGCCTTCTTCATCTGTAAAACCTTCTAGTTCTTTTTTTGTAAATCCAAGAGTACTAGCTTTTATTCTTACTTCTGCACCTCCATTTTCTCCATTATACATTCTCAGCTCTCCACTAAGATCATGCCCTCCTAGTTCTGCTATTTGTACAGCTTCTTGCCCTTTCAGTGTCTGTTTATATATTTCTTTATTAAATACACCTGCTATAATAGTTTCAAATTTAGCTGCAAGAGTTGGAAAACCTAAAGGTATTCTAAATTTATAATCAAATGGTCCATTAGGTACAATGTCTAGCCCATTTAAATAGTTTTGTGGTAAGTCACGTTCAACAACTTCTTGTTCTATTTTAGATCTAACAGCTTTAAGATGTGCTAATTTAGCTTCTTTGTGCTCTACACTTTCTTTGTCTTTTATTCTATTTAGTTTAGTTAGTCCTAACTCTCTTTCTACTTTTTGTGTATCTTCATTTATATTGTCTGCAACTGCTTCTTCAAAAATTCTTTGCACATCTGCCCCAGACATTTGTTTACCATCAATAGTGTATTGACCTTCTTTTTCAACGTTAGTAATTATATTTTTTCTAAGTTGCCTGTTAAATGTTAAACGATCTTTTTTATCTACAGGTATCATCTGTGGAAATCTTAATTTACTAGAGTCCATAACCATAGGAGTAGATAAATCAAGTTCTTGAGTTGCTTGATAATCTTGTACATTTATTCTTGCTCCTTTCGTAGCGCTTTCTGTATGCACTACATGTACTTTGTTAGTACGAAAAGCCTCAAGCATAGGTCTTAAGTACTCAAAATCTTTAGCTAACTCTGGTGTCACTACTGTGTAAGAGTTTTTATCCATATGCATAGTACTAAGACCATCTTTTACGTTAGTTTGCTCATGATATGGTTTTAAAGGAGCAACCGGTCTATTATAACCACCTCCTTGTAAATATACTTTATATGCATTTTCATCTTCTTGTGTCCATTGACCCATACCTTGCATGATCCCGCGGTACATGTCTACACTAATAAAAGACTGTGCATCTGATTTATTAACTCCATCTTCATTTAGCTCAGATTTTGGTAAATATTTATTAGCAATTTCTTCTGAGAGTCCATTACGTTTTAAAGTTTCTACAACTTCTATTGCTCTTTCTCTATCTTGAAAATCAAAGTCTTTAATTACCAAGGCGTTATACTTAGGCATCATTCCATACTGTGTATCGTTTTCATCAAATCCTTGTATAGCTAATTTAGTACCAGGCGTATTTACAAGTCCCATACGTTTGTAAAAATCTGCCTCATCTTTTGCAAAAGAATATCCACTTCTTAATAGTTTAGTTATTTCTATTCTATTTACAAACTCATCAAAAATAAAATCTTTAATAAATGCTGATTTCTTTTCATTGTTATTTAAATTAGAATCTACATCTCTGACTAATTGTACATCAAAACTAGTTAATTTAGTTTCTAAGTCTTGTTCAAACCCAGTTAACATGTCTTCAACTTCTTGTACTTTTTCTGCAAGTAATTTTTTAAATAGAGCGCTATCTGTATTTTGATTACCTGCAAGAAAGTTATCAAGTAGATCAGACATATCTTGTAAAGCATGTATTTTTGTATTTACTAAACCATAAATTTGTGTCATTGTGTATACTGAACCATCTTTTGCATACTTATCAGATCCTTTTTTATAGTGATACCCTTCTATAATTTTAGATTCATCTTTAGTTTTTAAAAGTTTATTGGCCTGATCTATTCTAGCTAAGTCTTGTATTATAAGTCCTTCTATTATTTCTGTTCTACTTAATGTAATACCAAAAGAAGAAAGTCTAGATATTTTAGGTACTTGTATAAATCCCATTTGTCTACGGTCTGCTTGTATATGTAAAGCAGATAAAGAATAAGCGCTGTTTCTGTTTACATAACCTATTAACCTTTCTTTTAATGATGTCTTATCATTTTGAGAAGAATAATCTACTGCATCTTTTGTACCATCTTTATATGAATCTAATACATACGCTATAAAATTTTCTTTTGCATTTCCTTTAGGGCTAGTTAAAGCTCTTAATAATACAGATTTATATTTATTTACACCAGGATTAAAAAAAGGATCTTCTTTTAAAGACTGTACAAATTGTCTAAGTTCATATATTTGTTTAGGGTCATTAAACAACTCTGTTAATTCATCAACAGCTGTTGGTAAATTTACAGGGTAGTACTGCTTATTTGTACCACTAATAAATGTTCCAAAAGGCTGACTGTCAAAGAGTATAGAAAGCCCTGCTATTTTTGTTACTATACTTCCTTCTTTGTCATGAAAGTTTTGTGACGGAGTAGTTTCTAATAGTTTAATAAGTTTTTCAAAATTTTTATTAGGCTCAAATACAAAAGATGATAATAAATCTCCTTTCGTTATTCTAGACTCATTACCATTTGTGTAATACGATTTTATATTATTTTGTGTACTTTCTAAAGTAGGTCCATAATTCATACCCAGTTCCCAAAGATAAGTTCCTAAAGCGTCTAACTGCTGCTCAGTCCACTCTTCTTTACCTTCAGCTTGTTTTACAATGTCCCATGCTTTTCTAATACGTTTTACTTTTTCTGGTTTAACCGATAGTTTATCTTGCTCTGAGATATAAACAGCTCTTGGATTATTTATTCCATATTCAGTAGAGTTATCTCTAAAGTTTCTTTTAGCTCTTATAGCAACATTACTTTGATTAGAATTTATAATAAGATTTCTAACTCCATACTTATTTGTTTTTTCTTTTTTAAACAATAAGAATTTTTTATATGTATTTTTAAAAGCAGAAAATATAGCTGCTTTTTCTCCAGGTTTTAATGATAATAATTTAGTTACAATTGCTTTTACTTCTGGTTTATAAACAGAAAGATAGTCTAGCCTAGAGATCATTTCTTCAAAGTCTGGTTGACCTACTGCTGCTTCTGCTACAATAGCATACACTCTGTCTGTAGGTAAAGTTTCAGGAAAGCCTAAACTATTTTCACCAACCGAAATATTACTTAAAATAGCTTTTGCTTTTGCAGATAGTTTGTTTTGTGGATTATCTTGTAATCTAGAGTTATTGTATACTCTTACAAATTCGTCGTCTAGTTCTTCTAGTATAGACTCTCCATTTCGTAGTCTCATATTATACCTAGAGAAACTATCTTTTAATATGTCTCTAACTCCTATAGTTTGTGTATTACCTAACGCATCTTGTTTAGATTCCCACTGATCATATGCACTTATAAATACATCAAACATAGGGGCTAAACTTATATTTTCTTCTTCTATCTTTTTTATAAAGTTATTATAGCCATTCTCACCCATGTTAAGAATTTTAAATAACTCTTTAGCTTTTTCAATGTCTATAGTATTATTAAATGCTGCTAATAAAGTTTTATCTTTTAAAGTATTAAATATAATATCAGCATTATCAACTCCTGCTTTTATTTTTAAAGTATTTGTAAATCCTATAAGAGTATTTATAAGTTCTGATTGTATTTCTGCATTTTCTACTTCTGTTCTATTTAGATCTAATACTCTACTCTGTTGTTTATCTACCATAGAAACAGGAAAACTTTTCATTTTACTATTTAAAAACTCATAGATGCCTATACCAGCAAATAATCTAGGCTCATTATTTTCATCTAAGTTGTTAGCAAATCTTTCTATTTGTGATATATCTTGTTTTTCAAAATCAAACCCATAGAACTTTTTAAATTCTTCTCCATATATACTTTCGTACATAGCTTCTGCTTCTGCATTAGACCCTACAGCATCTCTTAAATCTTTTAAAAGTTTTGAATCTTTACCATTAGGTAATATGGCTCTACCATTTTCTATTCTACAACTCATTTTTTACAATTCTTTTTGTTAAATTTATCTTTAAACCCTTGCGGAGATACTGTTTTACTTTTTGTTGGTTTTAAAGCTTTTTCCATTAAAGGGTCAAATATTGCATCAATTTGGTCAATAACACCTTGCTCAGTATTAGAATCTTTTATACGCACACCTCTTATTGGAAGGTTTACCATGTAGGTATCGGTTTTCTTTCCTTTCCTAATGCTAGTAATACCTATTATATTTTTAATTGCTTTTTCTCTTTCTGCAACTAAAGACTGTAGTTCAAATCCAGGTAAATCTAATTCTACTGGTGGTTTTAATTCCTCTTTATCTATAATTTCCTGTTTTGTTTCTCCTAATATATCACCTCTTTCAAATGTAACTTTAGGATTATTAAATAAACTTTCACCTATCTTAACAGCATCAATACTAAGTATAGAAAAATGCCCATCTCCTTCTACTCTATCTCCTACTTCTTGACTACTAAATAAATATTCTTGATAGTTATCATAAGTATTACTTGGATTTGTAGGACTAGTATATTCTTCTGTACTATTAGCAAACCCTTTATCTACGTGATATTTTTTATTATTTAAAAATACTGCAAAGTCTTCTGCTAAATTAAATTTTAAACTCTCTGTATCTCGTTTACCTTTACTTTCATACCTACTTCTTGTAGTATTATCACCTGATGCATCTACTACTTCTACAAGATCAAAAAATGCTTTATTGTTGTCTAAAGCTTTAACCATCTCATTTTCATTAATACGTATAAGCTTTCTAAGTTTAGGACTATAGTACACTATATATTTATCTCCGTTTTCAAAAGCACTAAAGTCTAAATGTCTAGGATTACTACTACTTTTTATTATACTAGTTGCTACAATCTGTCTAGCTGTATCATAGTTCTTTTCTTTTATTAAGTCTAACACTTTTAATTTTGATGCAGGAGATAGATTAGCTGTGCTTAGTATGTATACTCTTGCCTTACCGCCTGGTACATTTTCTGGCCTTACAACTACAGCTATCTGATCCATTCTTCCCTCTGCTTGTTCACGCTGTGCTTCTCTTCTTATTTGAGGTAAATCTGCTTGATTTTTTTCTTCACTAACCGTTGCTATTTCCCATTGTATAACTTCTGGTTGTGCAGAAGCAGAGGTTCCTCCTGCGGTAAATGCTAGTAGTACATTTTCAGTTTTACCATTACCTATTACATCTTTTATATTAAAGAAATATTTAGTATTTGCAGCTTCTGATAACACAGCATTATTATAATTATTAGCAACTACCTCTGCTATTTTTGTAGTTACTTTTTGACCTGCTTGTATTTTTTGTACTAAAGCTTTTCTTTCTTCACTCTTATTAGCTTGTAGTTTACCTACTATTGTATCTCCTACCTTTACATAAATAGGTATTTGTTCAATTTCTGTTGGTTTACCTTTGTGGTTTTCTACAAAAAAATCATTTTCTATTATTACAAATTCTACTTCTAATCCTGCTACATCTCCTAATAAAGGATCCATGCTAATTAATATAGGTTTATCATTTATAGTGTCACCGGTTGATCCATCAGGCACGCCATTTTCATCTACCCCTATTTTCATGTTGTTCACCCACATAGTAGGATCTACTGCTAGTTCTAAATCTAAAACAGGGGTTTCTGCATTATCGTTTTCTACACTAACATCATCAAAAATTTCTAATTGATCAGTGTCTAATATTACTCTTCTTTTTGGAGGCGCAGTTTCTTGCTCAGTTACATCTTCTTCTTGTTCTAATATATCTGATATTGATTGTTCATTTGGATCTTCTTGTACTTCTGCTGCTGTAGTTTCGTCTCTTTTATTTATTTCTTCTAGCCTATCAATTGCTCTAACTAGTCCTGCTCTCTCTGTGTCTGATAGTTTAGAAGTGTCTATAGATTTAAGTAGTTTAAGTCTATTAGCTACAGGAAGGCCTTTATCTCTATCTAAATATTTAATTGTTGCCTCATCTTCTTCACGTTTAAGCTCATTATATTTTTTTTGTGCATCTACTTTTGCTTCTCCTTGAGGATCTTTTACATTATTTTTAACCTCTTCACTAGTCTTAGCCTCTTCAACAGCTTTTTTATTTTCAGAGTCTTTTGCTCTTTGTTTTGCAGCAGCTACATTTTTTGTTACTTCTTTTTGAAACTCTGCTTGTTCAAAGTTGTCTGAACTAAGTCTTATATGTGCTTCAACAGCTTTATTATTTTGAGCTAATAAACCTAAATAATCTTGAGCATTTTTTCTAAACTGTTTTATTATTTTAGGATCTACATTGTTTTTAAGAAGCATAGTATCTATTTCTCTAAGACGTTTTGCTGTAAGTCCTAATTCTTCTGTAGCATTATAATCTTCAGCGCTTTCTTTACCATAGTTAGGTAATGCTAAAGTGTATTTCATGTTTAAACCAGCCCCATTATTTAAATTAACTGAGCTTTCTAGTAAAGCTTGCATGTTATCACCTATACTTTTAAGTCTTCTATTTCTATCTTTAATGTTAGACATGTTTAGTATAAGCTGCGCACGTAAGTTTTCTTTATTATTGAAAACAGTGTCCTCTGCGTCTCTTTCTTCTTGAGTCATACGCATTCTAGGAAGACCGGTTGTTCTGTCTGCTGGAGGAAACTCTTCGTTTATACTATCATAGGTTTCTTTAAAAGCTTTAAATTTTTTCCTAGCTCCATTTATTATATCTTGTTTTGACTTACCTGCTGGATTACTAGGAGTACTTGTTTGTTCTTCTATAGATTTTGTAGGATCATATCCAAAAGCTTTAGCAAACTCTGCATCTTCTAAAGACGCTGCATCATCTAGCTTTTCCATGAACACATCAAATCCTCCATTTTCTAATGCTTCAAATGCATTGTAAGTAATAAGTTTATTTTGTGCATCTTTAAACTTTTTTATATCACCAGCTTCTCTTGCCTGTTCCATTTGCTGCAATGCTATTGTCATTGCATTTGCTGTTTGTCCTTTATTAGCAGCATTTTTTAAAAACCCTCCATTTAAAAGATCAGTTAAATATTGTGCTTTTTCTTTTCTTTGAGCATAGGGTCTTTGCACTGCGCTAGTAACACCGGAAATACCTCCCCCTACTATAGCTCCAACTAACATAGACTCTAAACCTTCTTGTGTTCCAAATGTTTCATTAAGCCCTTGTAGTATAGATTCAGTTGCATCTTCAAATCCAGAATTATAATATTTATCTGTGTGATAATCTACTGCTCCTACTTTACTAGCAAACTGCCATCCTTCCTGGAATGCTTCAGTTAAAGAGCCCTGAGCAAAAGGTTTTAATCTAGATAATGCAGATCTAAACAGTCCTCGTTGCCCTACTGTATTTATAACTTGGTTAGTAGCGGCATCTAAAGCTACGTCTCTATTTATTTTAGATGCTGTTTTAAATCCTGCTACTTGCTTACCAAACATAAATAGATTGGTACCGGCTAATACTGGGAGCTGTGTAATAAAATCTGTATTACCTGCAGCATATGATGCTTCTAATATTTTTGCAAGGCGTTCTTCTCCTAGATCTCTTTCATTTGTTAAGTCTAGTCTTTCTAATTCTTTTTCTACAAGTCCTTCATATGCTTGTTTTTGCGCCTCCCTTGCTTCTACAGATGCTTCTGCTAAAGACATATACAAACCCATTTCTACAGTATTAGCAGCAGTAAGTAATCCTTTTGCTTTAGAAGCTTTAAAAGTTTTATCTGCTAGTTGTGTACCAGTTGTAATAGCTTTTGACACTTGATACATACTCTGAAGTTTTTGAGATTTAGATGCTAAATTAACTCCTCTAGCAATAAGGCCTGTACCACCTGTTAAAAACATAGTAGCAATAGACCCTAAACTATATCCTGCACCGTTTAATACTGTATCAGCCCAAAAGTTAGCAGTACCTAGTTTTTGCCCAGTAGGCATATCTATCTCTGCCTGGGTTTTATAGTTAGGCATAGCTTCACGCATCCAATCATTAGCTTTATCTATACTTTGACCTATAAAGTTATCATAGTAATATCCTGAACCAAAAGCCATTTCTCCAAGCCCTGCTAATACACCTAATGTATTTTCTGTAACAGCTCCTACAGTTGTAACTATTGCTTTAGTAAAACCATTAAGCCACTTTTCTCCAGTTCCTTGATTTTTAGCTCTTTGTTCGTCCCAATTAAAGTTTCTTGTAGTAGGTACATCATACTTTCTATACTTACTTAAATCATCAGTGTATATGTTTGTAAAATTTATAGAATCAAAAGGGTCTAATTGTCCATAAGGATTAGTATAATCTCCTACAGTTTTAAGTTTATCCTGTGTTATATAAAAAGGATTGTCAAAATTCTCAGATACTTTTGATACAGGCAGGTTTGTTTCCTTATTTAATTTTACAATTATTGACATATTAATATATATACTCGTTTAGTTCTTTTTCTCTAATATACTCTGTTAACTTTTCTTTACCTACTTTTGATGTATATGGTTTACCATCTATTATAATCTCATCATTAGCATAATCAAATACAACACTTCCATCAAAGATTGGTACAGGCCATTTTCTTAAATCTCCAGCTCTACCAGTTCCCCAAAGTCTTTCTACTTTATATGGAACATCATTTGTAAACTTAGTAATACTTTGAGATTGTAATTCATTAGCATTAATAAAAATAGATTTAGTTTTACCTGTGTGTTCGTCTTTATTAGAATTACCTAAGTCTTGTACTACAACTCTAATTAATGCACTTCCATCAGGACTAGCTACATTTACTAAACCTGTTTGCTCGTATATTATTTTATAATTATTTTTACTTCCAAACTCTTCTTCTATATACTTACCAAATGCTATTTTTTCACCATTAGCTCCAAATACTTGTACGTCAGAAGGTAAAGATCTAGTTTTTAAAACCTTATGTATAGCTTCTGTAGTTTTATTTTCAGGATCTGCAAATGATAAATCTACTTGTCCATCATATTTAATCTGTGCATCTTTTAAATCGTTTTCTATTGCTGTTCTATCTTTTTCCGTGTTCTTAGTAAATTTAATTTTTGCCTGTCTTAAAATATGCTGCACCTTAAGTAAAGATAAATCACTTTTATCTAATCGTTTTTTATCAATATTAGGTGACATATCACCTTTAGCTATTAAGTTTTTATGTAGTATTTTAGCAACGCTAGGTACAGATAAAGAGCTACTATAAGCACTACCACCAATTGCATCAGGAT
>Ga0181420_1000052_pt1 | contig 36780 bp, 36 predicted proteins | sample 43SPOviralmetaG_FD_130145 | JGI IMG/M metagenome (GOLD analysis project Ga0181420, IMG submission 130145) | Marine viral communities from the oligotrophic San Pedro Time Series (SPOT) site, San Pedro Channel, CA, USA - 43 SPOT_SRF_2013-05-22 | ecosystem: Environmental > Aquatic > Marine > Strait... | reverse complement strand
GGAAACACATATTGGTGAATTCGATTTATATGAAAATGAAATTGTACCATTAGATCTACCAATGTTAGAAGAACAAATGGATATAGAAGATGAAATAGCAAATGAAGAATTTGGTATGGATTACGACCAGTTAGGTTCAAATGAAAAAGAATGGGTGCGTGATGAAATAGATAATATGAGTATGAGAGAAGAAGTATCATCAGCCAATTTTGCTAAAGGTATTGAAGTAATAAAAGCAACATTATCTAAAGAAGGTGGTGCTGCTGGTTTAGAACCATTAGTTAAAGAATTAGTTAAACTAGGATTTAAAGAAGATGAAGTAGTTGCTCTTCTTAAAAATATGACTAGTGTTAAAAAACATAGAGATGGTGATTATATTTTATTACCATTAGAAGAAGTCACTCGTTATAGTGGTTTCAATAGAAACCCAGAAGATCCAGATTCCGAACCATTTAAACCAACAAAATCAGTATCGGAATTTACAGAAGATTTAAGAGCATTATTTGGTAAATTTAAAGGTGATTTAAAAAATCCTGAATTTATAAAAGGAGTAGCTCAAGTAATGGTTAATTGGAAACCACTTTTAAGAAGCCAATTAGACGAAGCTAAAAAGAAAAAGAAAAAAGAAAAAAAAGACCCACCAATTGGAAAACCAAAACGTGGTGGTTCTAAAGCATATTATGTTTATGTACGTGATCCTAAAACTAAAAAAGTTAAAAAAGTATCATTTGGATCAGGTGGTTTAAGAGCTAAAATTAGAAACCCTAAAGCACGTAAAGCATTTGCTGCAAGACATAATTGTAAAAATAAAAAAGATAGAACTAAAGCAGGATATTGGTCTTGTAATTTACCTAGATATGCAAGTCAGCTAGGTTTAGGTGCTAACATGAATACTTTTTGGTAGGATGAACCCATACACAAATAAAGGTAATATTAGAACGTTTTCAAAAGATGTAAACCCAGAAGAATTGGTTTGGCATCAAGATGCTGAAGATAGGGAAATTGAAGTATTAGAAGGAGAAGGATGGAGTATACAAAAAGATAATATGTTACCCCGTATGATGAAACCAGGAAATCGTATATTTATAGCTGAAGGAGAAATACATAGAGTACACAAAGGAAATACTGATTTAAAAATTAGAATAAATGGATAATTTTGATTTAAAAAAATATTTAGCTGAAAACCAACTTACACCTAATAGTGTAATGTTGTATAGAGAAAATTCTATTCTTTTAGACGAAGGTATTCTTCAAGATTTAGGTGATAAAATCAAACCAGCATTAGAAAAAATATTTTCAGCTGGTAAATCTAAATCAAAACAAGTATATGATGTAGTAAAAAAAGAAGTTACAGACCCAGAAAATGCAGAAAAAGTTTTAGGTGTTATTTCTAAAGCATATAATGGAATAAAAAATGTAGCAGATAAAGCAACTGGTGATCCTGATGGTTTAAAAGCTATACAAAAATTCATACCAGGACTAAAAACAACTGCTATAGGTACTCTTTTAGGAGCTGCCTATCAAGTAATTGCAGGTACGTCTATAGCAAGTAGTGGATTTTGGGGGTTAAGTAAAGATATTGTTTGGGGTGACCCAAGTACTGCACTTAATATTGGTATATTTTTAGTAGTACTAAAATTAGTTATGTATGCTCTACAGGCTATAGCTAATATTCGTAAAGGTACAAGTGCTGTTAAAGGAATGTTTACTGAAAACGAAGACGTAATGGCAGATGTAGATTTTAGTGATATTGAAGATATTTTTGAATTACAATTAAATTAAATTAAATATGAAAGAAAAAATTTGTAACTTTATTTGCAAGATAACATTTAATAAAATATGTTTAAAGTGGTGTGACAGTAAGTGTTGCACTTCGTAACCTTAATAGATTATCATATATTTATAATAAACAAACAGTTGTAGTTGGTGAGATACCAGCTTTTTAATAATTAAAAAAGACAGCAAACATTATGGGAATATTAGCAGCAAGCGCTTGGTTAGACAAACTAGTAAATAGACCAGGTCACGAATATTGGAATTCAAGAACTTTAGATTCTAAAGATTTTTTATACAGCTACGTAGCAAAAAACAAACCTATGCAAATGATGGAACCAGTAACTATCGCAGACGCGGATGGTGTAATTGGCTCATCACTTTGGTTAGCAGAATATGGATCATGTGCTAACGCAAATACAAACACTTTAACAACAGATACAGCACCAAATTTAATTGCAAATTTAGGATTTACTGTAGATAGTGATTCATTTGATGTTGTAATTAACAACGGAAGTACAGCTAATGTATTAACTATAGCAGCAGGATCAGGCGTAACAGCATTAGGTAACTTAGTTATACCTGTTAACAGAAGTAGAAGATTTAGATTAAGAAGAGCATCTGCAACAACTTGTACTTTATATTCATTATAACCTAAAAAAAGAAAAAAATTATGGCATACGGAAATGTATTAACAACGGATCAAATGTTAGCTCAACAAGTAGTAAGAGCTAGTCATTATTACTGGGACAATAGAGTACTACAAGCAGATAGATTCTTATGGTCTTGGGTAAATAGAATAGAACCATCTACATTCGGTGGTAACCAACATGGATTAGCAGCAGGAGATACTGCAATAACAGCAGATGATTTATATAATTTATCTAATGATCCTAACGCACAGTTTCAACAACATCAAGGTCAAACACCAGGAGGAGCAATTGGAGTAGCTATCCCATCAGCGGAAGTTATAATTGTAAGATTTGGTATGATAGTAGGAGATTATTTTGAATTTTCATATACTAACCTATCAGGAGGAAATGTAATTACAGTATCAAGTGGTGCTGGAATAACAGATGTTGGATTAATGACAATTGCAGGAGGAACTACAGCAAGATTTAGAGTTTATGCTTCAAACGTATCAGCAGGAACTTATGCTGGACAATTAATAAGAATTTAATTTAAATAAAAATAAAAAACCATGGCAGGAACAAGAGGACAACAATTAAACGTAGCAGATTTATACTACGGAATTGAAAAAACATTTAGTGGTGGTGAAAGATATATCTGGAACAGCCAAGTATTAAAAGCAAACGATATAGTTTATAGCTTTCAAAATGTTGTTACACCTATAAATCACCAACCATCTCACGAAGCAGCGGCAGATGCTGCTTTAACGGTTACACCAACAATAATCAAAAAACAAATTATTGTGTGTACACCAACAGCAGCTAGAAATTTCACAACTTCTACAGCAGCAGTAATTATTGACGGATTATTTGGTGGAACTAGTGGAACAGCATCTCATGAGTTATATGAAATGTATAAATTACATATAGTTAATGCAGCAGCTGCAACTTACGCAATCACATTAGTAGGTGGTTCAGGAGTAACAGTAGTAGGTAGTGCAGTAGTAGCAGCTAATTCATCAGCAATGTTTGATATTTCATTAGCAACAGCAACAACTATCTCAGCATTAAGAGCTAGTTAAAAGTAACACATATAGTTCGATTCATAGCCGAACGATTATTTAAATTAAATTAAGAGATCTGTGGCCTCCATTTGGAGGTCACATTTTTTTTTCGTATATTTACACATAAATTAAATTCTAGAATGGGCAAAAACATAGTAATAATAGGAGCAGGAGTAGCAGGAGTAAATGCAGCTACAAAATTAGTTGACAACAACTTTGATGGTAAAATAACAATTATAGATATGGGTAAAGATCCATATTTAAGACCATATGAAGAGGTAATGACAGGTTACTTAGGAGCAGGTGGTTGGTCAGATGGTAAATTAACATATTCTACTCAAATTGGTGGACAATTATCTAAATATGTAGGTGATGAAAAAGCAATGGAGCTTATGAAGCAAGTAGTAGATAATTTTACTAGATTTCACCCTCACCCAGAGCAAATTATATTATCTTCACCTGATGAAGAACCAGATTTTATTAAACCATACTTTGGGTTAAGATTATTTCCAGTATGGCACATTGGTACTGATTATTTACATGAAATTGGTAAAAGTTGGTATGATTATTTAGTTAGTAAAGGTGTAGATTTTATTTGGGAAACTAAAGTTAATGATATAGATTTTAAAGATCAAATAGTATATTATCAAGATAATTTCCAACCAATGGTAGAAGGTTTAATATATGATAAACTTATTTTTGGTGTAGGTAAATCAGGTATTGATTTTACTTCTGAAATAATGCAAAGATATGATTTACCAACAGAAGAAAAACCAGCTCAAGTAGGTGTTAGATTTGAAGCACCACAAAAACACTTTCAAAAGTTAATTGATGTAGCTTACGATTTTAAATTATATAGAAAATTTGATAATGAAGGTGTATCATTAAGATCATTTTGTACAAATAATAATGCTGCATATGTAGCAGTAGAAGAAACATATGGAGACCACAGTTATAATGGTCACGCTAAAAAAGATGAAGCATTTAGAAATGATATGACTAATTTTGGTATATTAATGGAAGTACAAGGTATAGATAAACCATTTAAATGGGCTAGAGAATTAGTAGGTAAAGTACAAGAAAATAGTACAGGTTTATTTTATAGTCCAAGTAGAGAACCATCTACAACATCAGAAGGAGTAGATGTATCATCAACCAAAATAGAAAATTTAGATGTAGTTAAAGATGCATTTCAAGGATATTACAAATACATTGAGGATTTTATCAATGACATGAAGTTAGTATTTCCTACATTGAAAGATGATTGGGGAATCTATGTACCTGAGGTAAAATATCTGGCTCCTGAACCGTTGGTTAATTATAATGACCTTTCATTAACTAAATACCCAAATGTTCACTTTGTAGGAGATGCCCTTTCTGCAAGAGGTATTTCGGTATCGGGAGCTCACGGTACATTTGTTGCTGAAAACATTTTAAAAAATGAATAATATTTGGTTTTTTGGTGATTCATTTACTCATGGCACTGGCTGTAGACCAGAAGATGAGTATTATAAATTATATCCACCTAAAGATAATGATAAACTTTGGGTTGATATAGTATCTGAAAAATTAAATTTAAATCAAAAACGAAATCCTAAATATGGGATGGGTGCTAATCCTTATTTATTAAGTTTATTTATTAATGAAATACCTAATATGTTAAATAATGATATTGTTATAATATCTGACTCTAACCCAGATGGTGTATTAGCATATGATAAAAAAAGAAATAAAATAGGTAGCTTAAATTCCGGTACTTTTTTTGATAAAAAATATGGTAAAGAACAAAATCATCTCCACCAACAAACATCTTGGCATGATTATTTAGGTTGGAGTGATGATGAAAGTAAAATGGTTGCGGTAGATTATTCTAAAAAATATTTTGCCCCATACCAAGATAAATGGTCAGAATGGTATTTTAATCAAGTTAAATCATTATCAAAAGAATTAATTAATAGAAATATTAAAGTTTATTTTTGGTCTTATAAAGAATGGTTTTTAGGTAAATATAGTATAATAGCTGATATAGATGAAAATTTAAGTGATGGACATTTTAGTTGGTTAGGACATAAACAGTTTTCAACGTTTATACTTAATAAAATAAAACTTACAAAAAGCCTTGGAGAATAACAATAAATTACGTATATTATAGTATGGGAAAAAAACAAAACGAGTGGCCAGCAAGCCAAAGATTAAAAAAAGCAGACGGAACTATTGCTTATATTTGGGATGGTAAATTACATAACTGGGATGGACCAGCTTTAATTCCTGAAGGGAATGAAAAGAAAGCAGAATATCATTTATATGGTATTCAATACAGTAAAGAAGATCATAAAGAAGCAATTAGAAACCAAACAGGATTGCCTTGGTATAAACAACCAGCACCTAAAGGACAAAACCACAGGAATTAATATGAAAATAGGATTATGTGGCACAATGAGTGTAGGTAAAACAACATTGGTTAATGCCCTAAAACAATTACCAAAATTTAATAATTATAATTTTGCTACAGAACGTAGTAAATATTTAAATGGTTTAGGCATTCCATTAAATACGGATTCTACCCTAAAAGGACAAACAGTGTTTTTAGCTGAACGTTGTGCTGAATTAATGCATGATGATATTATTACAGATAGAACAATAATAGATGTAATGTCATTTACTCAAAATGCTAAGTCCATACCTTACCAAGATAAAGATAAATTTATAGAATATGCGAAAGAATTTATTAGAGAATATGATTACATTTTTTATATTTCTCCTGATGGCTTGCCTATTGAAGATAATGGAGTACGTGAAACAGATGAACACTATAGAGATGTTATAGATTTTACTATTATGAGTTTTATTAAAAAATATGCATATATGATGAAAAATGTAGAAACTATAAAAGGTACTACAGAAGAGCGAATTGAACAAATGTTAAATGTTATTAATTCTTAACATATTTATAATAAAATTTAATTACAATGAAAAAATCTGAATTAAAAGAATTTATTAAAGAAAATATAATTGAGACTTTATCTGAAGCTACAATTGAAACATCCCCTGAGAATATAGCAAAAGTTAAAGCTGTTGCTAAGGATGATGATATCATTAAAGTAGTTGAAATGGATGATGATGATGATACTGATGCTGTTAAAGGTGCTATGGGTGCAAGAGGTAAATTTAAAAAATTAGATTTAGCCGTTAAAGCGTTAAAAAATATAGAAACTGAAATGAAATCATTAGCTAGAAAATACAGTAAAGCTGATGACACTGAAAAAGAAAAAATTAAGGATGTTTTAAGAGACAAAACACCTAAAAAAAAGGAGTTAGAATCCTTAGTTGCTAAATTAGAAAAAGATGCAATCTAAAGAAAGAATATTTTACATTGCTAAAATATTAGTATTAATTACTATTATTATTTGGTTTTTACTTGATAAGGATGAAGTATACGTAGATCAATATCAGGATCAGATTAATGCATTAAATTCAAAAATTGATTCTCTCCATACTATTAATGATGATCTTGTTTTTAAAATTGATACTTTAAATAACAAAATTGTTACTTTAGATAATGAAATTAATAAACAAGATAAACAAATTTTCACACTTAAAAAGAAAACAAATGAAAAAATTAAGCGTGTTGATCTTTTTAATGATGATGAGCTTGAAAGGTTTTTCACAGAACGTTATCGATACTACATCGATTCAGCTGAAAAAACCGATAGCACGTCTAGTAATTAAAGATCTGATAAAAGGTGATGGAGCTAATAATGAATTAGCTTTAAATATAAAAAAAATAAGTCTATTAGAGAATAAAGTATCTTTAAAAGATAGTGTTATATTGTCATTAAATGAACAAGTAGGTAATTTCGATAATATTTTATTATCAAAATCAAACCAATTGTCACTATCCCAAGAATTATCTAAAAGGTTAGAAAAAGATTTAAAAAAACAAAAATTTAAAACTAAATTAATGGGTGGTGTTGGTATAGTAGCAGTTCTAGCTGTAGCAATATTAGCAAAATAAATATGGCTGACTTAAAAAAAGTAATAAGGCAAGAATATTTAAAATGTGCTCAAGATCCAACACATTTTATGCGTAAGTACTGTTATATACAGCACCCACAAAGGGGGCGTATACAATTTAATTTATATCCATTTCAAGATAAAGTACTAACATTATGGAGAGATAACCCTTATTCTATAGTTTTAAAATCTAGGCAATTAGGAATTTCTACCTTATCTGCTGGTTATTCTTTATGGTTAATGACATTCCATAAAGATAAAAATATTCTTTGTATTGCAACTAAACAAGAGACAGCTAAAAACATGGTTACTAAGGTAAAATTTATGTATGAAAATTTACCTTCATGGCTTAAAATAAATGCAGCTGAAAATAACAAATTAAATTTAAGGCTTGATAACGGTTCTCAAATTAAAGCAACATCAGCAAGTAGTGATGCAGGTAGATCAGAAGCAGTATCTTTATTGTTAATTGATGAGGCAGCTTTTATTGATAATATAGTTGAAATATGGGCATCAGCTCAACAAACTCTAGCTACAGGTGGTGGTTGTATTGCTTTAAGTACACCTTATGGTACAGGTAATTGGTTTCACCAAACATGGACAAGGGCGGAAGCTACAGAAAATGATTTTTTACCTATTAAATTACCTTGGTATGTTCATCCTGAAAGAGATGAAGCATGGAGAAAAAAACAAGATGAATTATTAGGTGATCCTAGAATGGCTGCTCAAGAATGTGATTGTGATTTTAGTACTTCTGGTGATATTGTATTTTATAATGAATATATGGAATACTATGAAAAATCTTTTATTAAAGACCCTTTAGAAAGAAGAGGGGTAGATCAAAATTTATGGGTTTGGGAAACCCCAGACTATACAAGATCTTATATTGTAGTAGCTGATGTTTCTAGAGGAGATGGAAAAGATTATTCTGCATTTCATGTTATTGATGTAGAAAATAATGTTCAAGTAGCAGAATATAAAGGACAAATTAATACAAAAGATTATGGGCATTTATTAGTTGGTATTGCTTCAGAATATAATGAAGCTATGTTAATTATAGAAAATGCTAATGTTGGTTGGGCAACAATACAAGTTGCGATTGATAGAAATTATCAAAATTTATATTATTCACAAAAAAGTGACCAACCAAACGTTAATTCATATTTTGACAAATATCAAGATCATTCAAAAATGGTTCCTGGTTTTACTATGTCTTCAAGAACTAGACCTATGGTTATAGGTAAATTTCAAGAATACATTAGTGATCAAGGAGTTACTATTCAATCTAAAAGATTAATAGAAGAAATGAAAACTTTTATTTGGAGAAATGGAAGACCAGAAGCTCAATCAGGTTACAATGATGATTTAGTTATGGCATTTGGTATCGCTATGTATATTAGAGATACCGCATTAAAGTTTAGACAAAGAGGAATAGATATAACAAAACAAGCCTTAAATAATATGGGCGTTAGTCGAACTCAATACCAAGGTGGTTACGGGTTTTCAAAAGGTGTTGATAATCCTTATCACATTAAAACAGATAAGGGCAAAGAAGACATTGGATGGCTCTTAAGGTAATATTTATAACAATAATTATATATTAAATGGCAGATACAAGCGTATTTTCAAGATTAAAAAGATTATTTTCAACTGATGTTATTATTCGTAATGTTGGAGGAAATCAAATTAAAACCATAGATACTGATCACATACAAAGTAGTGGTAAGTATGAAACAAATGCATTAGTAGATAGATTCAATAGAATTTATACTACACAACCTTCTTCATTATATGGTGCTCAATTTAACTTAAATTATCAATATTTAAGAACAACTTTATATTCAGAATATGATGTAATGGATCAAGATGCTATTATAGCATCAGCACTAGATATTCTATCAGATGAATCTACACTTAAAAATGATATGGGTGAAGTGCTTCAAATTAGAAGTTCTAATGAAGATATACAAAAAATACTTTATAATTTATTTTATGATGTTTTAAATGTAGAATTTAATTTATGGATGTGGATTCGCCAAATGTGTAAGTATGGTGATTTTTTCTTAAAATTAGAAATAGCTGAAAAATTTGGAGTTTATAATGTAATCCCTTATACAGCATATCACATTGAAAGAATAGAAGGACAAAACCCAGATAACCCATCAGAAATAAAATATAGATGGAATCCTGAAGGTTTTGCTGGTAGTTCTTATGGTTATTACAGTGTACCAAATCAAACAGATAATGATAACACAGGTATAACTTATGATAATTATGAAATGGCTCATTTTAGAATGGTTACAGATGTAAATTATCTTCCTTATGGTAGAGCTTATATTGAACCCGCTAGAAAATTATTTAAACAATATACTTTAATGGAGGATGCAATGTTAATTCATAGAATTGCTCGTGCACCAGAAAAAAGAATATTTTATGTAAATGTTGGAGCTATACCTCCAAACGAAGTAGAAGCATTTATGCAAAAAACTATATCAAATATGAAACGTACTCCTTATATGGATGAAAAAACGGGTGAGTATAATTTAAGATATAATATGCAAAATATGTTAGAAGACTTTTACATACCAGTAAGAGGAAATGACAATGCAACTAAAATTGATACAACACCAGGTTTATCATATGATGGTATTCAAGATGTTGAGTATTTAAGAGATAAATTATTTGCTGCGTTAAAAATACCAAAAGCATTTTTAGGATATGATGAAAATATAGAAGGTAAGGCTACACTAGCAGCAGAAGATATTAGATTTGCACGTACAATTGATAGAATACAAAGAATTATATTATCTGAATTAAATAAAATTGCACTAGTTCACCTATATACCCAAGGCTATACAGCTGAAAGTATGACAAATTTTGAATTATCAATGACTACTCCATCGATAATTTATGATCAAGAAAGAATTGAATTACTTAAATCTAAAGCTGAATTAGCTGGTACTTTATTAGAACAAGGTTTAGTTCCATCTGATTGGATTTACCATAACATTTATCACTTTAGTGAAGACCAATATGATGAGTATAGAGATTTAGCTAGAGAAGATGCTAAACGTCAATTTAGATTAGACCAAATAAAAGCAGAAGGTAATGATCCAGTTACTACTGGTAAATCATATGGTACTCCTCATGATTTAGCTTCATTATATGGTAAAGGTAGAATGTATTCTGACCCAGGTAATGTACCTGATGGTTATAAAGATGATAATCCTAAAGCAGGCCGACCAGTTGATAGCATTACTAATAGGGGTAAACAAGATAATAATTTTGGTAAAGATCCACTAGGAGTTAAAAGAATGAAAGACACTGATAAAAATGAAGGCAGTAGACCATTATCAGAATTTGAAAGTCCTCACGTTACTTATTTAAAGAATAAAGACATTTTTAAATCAATGAACGAGAAAAAGTTGATCTTTGAAGAAGACAAAGACGACTCTAAACTATTAGATGACTCTCAGTTGAAGAGTAACTAATTTATACATATTTATAAATAAATATATTTTTAATGAAAATAAAACATTCTAAGTATAAAAACACTGGTATATTATTTGAATTACTAGTTAGGCAAATAACAGCTGATACTTTAAAAGGTGATGATTCTCCGGCAATCGATTTACTAAAAAATTACTTTGTAAAAACGGGATTGGGTAGAGAATACAAGTTATATGAATTAATATTAAAATCAAAAGTTATATCTGAGGGTAAAGCTAATTCATTAATATCAACAATACTTGAAAATTCAAGAAAGTTCAATAGAACTTCATTGAAAAGACAAAAATATAGTTTAATTAATGAAATTAAAAAACATTATAATTTAGAATCCTTTTTTGGTTCTAAAATAAAAAATTATAAAGAAATAGCTTCAGTTTATACTTTAATAGAAAGTTATAATGCTAAAGACGTTACAGACATTAGTCAAATTAATGATAATAAAGTAACATTATTAGAATTTCTTACTAAAAAACCAGTATCTAAACCAAAAGATCAATTAATTGAAGAATTTTCTTCTTATGATAAAGATTTAAGACAATTAACTTATAGAGTATTATTAGAAAAATTTAATGACAAATATGATAGTTTAAGTATAGAGCAAAAAGAAATACTTAAAGAATTTATATATTCAGTAGATTCTACACCATCATTAAGAGAATTTTATAATAAAAAAGTAAATGCCTTAAAAAATATCTTAACAGAACAATCTGAAAATATTAAAGATAAAGCTACTAAAATTAAAATTAATGAAGTAGCAAAATTATTAACTGAATTAGATAAAACTGACAAAATTGATAATGATAATTTAGTTGATTTGTTACAATATTATGAACTAGTAAAAGAAATTCAAGTAGCAAATGGCAAAGTACAAGTATAAACTTAATGAAATGTCTAAAACTGCTTCACCTGAAGAAGCAGAAAAAGAATTAGGTATCCCTAAAGAAAGATTTAAAGTCGGTCAAGTTAGTTATAGTGATGATGGTCAAAGAAAATCTACAGTTACTAGTATAAACCCTGAAACTGGTGCCGTAGCTTGGAAAATTGAACAATTACCTGGTTTTGATTTATTATATGATGATATTGATGATTTAACAGATACAGCTAAAAGAGTTTATGTTAAAACTAAGGATGATCAAAAATTTAGGGAAATTTATGATGATGTTCGTAAATTAAGAAATAAAGTAAGAACTCATTTAAGAAATGAATACCCAGAACAATATAAAAGAATTACTAGAATAGCTGAAGAAGAAGTAGATGAAGTATCTATGTCAGGAGCTGCAGGTGCTTATTTAACACCTTATGCTTTTAGAAAAAAAGGACAAAAAGCAGACGATGAAGCTTATAAAGAATTAGGATACAAACCAGTTAAAGAAAATTTTTCAGCAGGAGGTAGATCATTAGGGTATTATGAGGAAGATGATGTAAAGATAGATGAAATAGTTGATTTAGTTCATGTTAAAGAACCTGATGGTTCATTATATGGTACAGGTTCAGTAGTAAAAGTAGAAAAAGATAAAACATGGGTAAGATTTGATGGTAATACCATTAAAAAATTTGATAGTGATAGAGTAGTACCAGTACAAGAAAGTCAAGATCCGGGAGCAACATTAGGTCCAGGCCCAAAAGCAGGTCCTGATGGAGTTAAGGATAATTATTATGTAAAAGCATTTAAATATAAATTAGTTCCTAAAAATAAAAAGGGTACTTATGTCCAAAAAGGTTCAACTTTACCAGTTCGTAAACTTTGGGGATAAGTTTAATATTTATAACATGAATAGCAATAGAATTAAAGAAGAAGAAGATAGATTAGAAGTATTTCAACAAGGTCGTATTGATGCTTTTGATGATATTGAAAATAAACTAGATATTATCATTAAAAAGTTAAGACAAGCTAAAATTGATACTATAAAATATTATAGACAGGATGAACCAAAAAGCTATTCTGTAAAATACGGAACTGATTTAATAACAGACTATATTAAAGATATTGAAACATTATTAGAAAAATAATTATGAAAACATTACAAGAACAGTATAATTTAATCAAAGAAGGAAAAGGCCATAAAGGTGTTTTCTTAAAGGAAGCTAAAACTAAATTTCCTAATATGATTAATAAAGCAGCTACTTATGATCAAGCAACACATATTCTTAAAAAAAGAAGTGTAATTAGTGAAAACTATATTGATTTAAAACCAATAAATACTATTGAGCCAACTCCTAAAGCAGGTTGGGAAGAAAAATTTAATAACTTCCTTAATGAAGCAGGTGAAGCATCATTAAATCCTATTGTTAATCGTGGAGATAAAAATGATTTAGCTATAAAATATAATACTAAGGAACAAGATGAAAAAGTATCAGCTGATCCAAAATACAAATTTGAAATAGAAAATGGTTCTTATGGTTCATATAAAAATGTTTCTGATGGTGTAGAAAATATTGCATCACATAATTACGATTATTCACCTAAAGTAGATAACATTAATAATGTTAATGCTCAAGAATTACAAGTAGGAGTTTATGCTGAAGTAAAAAATAACCCTAAATTAACATTAGAAGAGGCACAAGCTAAAGTAATTGCTAATTTAGCTAAAGACCCTATGCATTATGTTAAAAATGGTCAATTTGGTGTTGAAGGTTTAGGTTATCAACAACCCTCTGTCCAAGAAAATAATGGTAAAACATATGGTGGTAGTGGATTTAGTGATAAATTAAAAGATTCTGATAATAAATGGCAAGTAGTTAAGGAAGCAGTAAAAAAACAAGTTAATGAAAGTTATGTTGTAGGCACAGGAAACCCAAATAGTTTTGCTGCTATGTCAGGCCAAGTAATAAACAAAATGCTTAAAGAAGAAGGATTAGATGATTTTGAAACACAAGCTCCAATGCAATCTCAGCCAGTAGATGAAGAATCACAATATAATGATACTATTTATTCTGAAGAAAAAGAAAAAGATGTAGAAGAAGCTAGACAAGCAGCAATTGAAGCATCTCAAGATGCGGCAGGTATGGAAGAAGAAGCAAGACCAGATTATCCGGATGTAGATGGAGATGGTGATAAAGAAGAATCAATGGAAAAAGCTCTTAAAGATAAAAAATCAAAGAAAAAAATGAAAAAAGAATCAATTGATAGTAAATTAGCTGAAATTGGAAAAGAAGCTGAAGCCGTAAAATTAGAAGCTCAATTAGACTTTTTACACGATCATATAGCAGAAAAAGTAGATAGAGTTAATTCAATTAATGAAGATGATAATTTAAAAAAATTAGTTGATAGATCTAAAATGAAATTAATGCAAAAAGAAATTAAGCTTTTAGAAAAAAGAAAAGCTAAAATGGAAAAGTTGTATGAAAAATCATGCGGAAAAAAATATAGTAAACAAGAAGTAGTTGATGAGAATGAGTAATAAACAATTACTTATAGAAACCCATACTGTTAAAATTTCACCATCCCAACTAACGGAAAATATTAGTAAGGAAAATGGAAATTTAATGGTAGAAGGCATTTTAGCTACGGCTGAAGTGAAGAATGGTAATGGTCGTTATTATTCAAAAGATTTATGGGATAGAGAAATGGCTAAATATGATGAACTTATTGAACAAAGACGTTCAATGGGAGAATTAGACCACCCAGAATCTTCAGTTGTTAATTTAAAAAATGTATCACATCTTATTAGTGACTATTGGTGGGATGGAGATAACATTTTAGGTAAAATAGAAATTTTACCAACCCCCTCAGGTAATATATTAAAGGAACTTATTAAAAATGGAATAACAGTAGGTGTTTCATCTAGAGGAATGGGTTCTTTACAAGATATTGGTGGAGTAATGGAAGTACAAGATGACTTTGAATTATTATGTTGGGATTTTGTTTCAACACCATCAAACCCAGGTTCATACATGCATGAAATACTTAAAGAGGGTAAAGCACCACAAATATACGATTACACAAGAACAAATCAAATAATAACAGAAATACTTTGTTCTAAGGGTTCTTGCCCTATAGTGTAACTTTAATAAATATTCATATACGTATAACCGTAATACACCATCATTCTATATGGTGTTCAATAATGTATAATTTTCTATTACGCTTCATGAATAAGCGTATTTCACAAACTAAATTTTGGGATTATGGCAACAAACAGAGATTTGCTAACTGAAGCAATTGCAGATGCAAAAGCCGTTAAGGAAACTGCTATCGCAAATGCTAAACTTGCTCTTGAAGAAGCTTTCACTCCACATCTTAAATCTATGCTAGCTGCAAAGTTAGATGAAATGGATAAAAAAGATGATGATATGAAAGAAGAAAAAGAAGAGAAAGTTGACGAAAACAGCGAAACTACTCTTTATGATTATGCTAATCCAACTGCTGGACCTACTTTAGACCCTGAACCGAAAAAGGTCGGGAAAAGTACTTCTAAAAGCTATGCTGATAAAGCAAGCGTAATGAAGGACATTAAAGAAGAAGAGAAAGAAGATATGGATGAAGAAATCAATTTAGATGAGTTACTTGCTGAACTCGAAGATTCTAAGAAAGGTAACAAAGAAGAACAGAAAAAGATGGAAGGCGCTATCAGAGATGATAGAGACCACATTAAAGATCTTGAAGGTGATATCAAAGACAACGAAAAGAAATTAGCTAAATTAAAAGCTGATGAAAAAAAAGATGTTAATGAATCAGAAACAAGAGATTTAGACGAAGCAAAAGACGAAGACGACAAGAAAATGGATGAAGCGAAAGCTGAAGACAAAGAAGACGTTAAAGAAGATGCTCGTACTGACGCTGAAGAAGAAGGTTACCTGGATGGAGAAAAGGACGAAAAAGAAGACATGGATGACAAGGACATTGACCTTGAAGATATGTCGGAAGACGACCTTAAAGGATTTATCGAGGATGTCATTAAAGACATGGTTGTCGATGGCGAAATTGAGCCAGGCGACGATTTTGTTGAGGACGAAGTTGAAGTTGTAGATGTTGACGACATGGAAGTCGAAGACTCTATTGACGTAGACGTAGAAATCGACGAAGCCAAAAAAGACGAGGATGTGAAAGAAGGCTACGGCAAAAAGTACGAAGAAGACGACATGAAAAAAGAAGAAATGTCCAATCCAGTACAACGTAAAGGTGATTCTGAAAGAAGAAAAGGTGGAAAGTTTTCCGCTGAATCAGAGCCTGAACGTGAAACCGAGAAAATGCGTAAAATGGAAGAAGATCTTGAGGAAGCCATTAATTCAGTAAATGAATTAAAAGGTGAACTTAATGAGGTTAATTTATTGAACGCTAAACTTCTTTACACAAACAAAATCTTTAAAGCTAAAAACTTAACTGAAAGTAAAAAAGTTAAGGTATTAAAAGCATTTGACAAAGCTAAGGATGTAAGACAAGCTAAAACTATTTTTGAAACATTATCTGAAGGTTTACTAGATAAATCTCCAATTAATGAATCAATTAAAGGATCTGCAAGTAAGGCTACAGGTTTAGAACCTAAAGCTTCAAAACAACCTATCATTGAGTCAAATGATGTTTACAACCGTATGCGTAAGCTTGCGGGATTAATTTAAAAATTTTATTAACCAATCTAAATTTAAAACAATGAGTTTAAATTCTTTATTAGAAAGCGCTAACCCATATCACTCTATGCAGAGTGATGCAGCTAAATTAGCTGGTAAATGGGAAAAGACAGGTTTATTAGAAGGTTTAGATGGTGCTCATAAAAATAACATGGGTATTATTCTTGAAAACCAAGCTAAGCAACTTGTTGTGGAAAGTTCTCAAACAGGTGGAGGTTCTGCTTCCTCTGGTACTTTCCAAAGCCAAACTGCCGTTAATATCGGTGGTCAATGGGCTGGAGTTGCTCTTCCATTAGTAAGAAAAGTATTTGGTCAAATCGCTGCAAAGGAATTTGTTAGCGTTCAACCAATGAATCTTCCTTCTGGTTTAGTATTCTTCTTAGACTTCCAATATGGTACAAACAAAGCTCCTTTTTCCGCAGGCGATAGCCTTTACGGTAATAGTAGCGATGCTTTGAATCCATTTGGAAATGATTCACAAGGTGGACTTTATGGTGCAGGTAGATTTTCATATTCTACTCAAACTACAGCTTCCATTATAAATTCTGTGAATGTAGTATCAGGATCTTGGTCGGATTTCGACTTCGATTCAACATATTCTGCGTCTGCTGCTCAAATAGCTGCTGACTGGAGAGTAGTAACATTCAACACTTCAAGTATTCCTTATATTGATCCATGGGCTGTTAAGTCATTTGGTTTGTATTCTGGTTCAGAATATACAATAAGTGGAGCTGGAGATGGTGGAATGCAATTACCTGCATTTAGTAGATATGGTGGTGGTGCTACAATAGCATTTGTAGTTTCTGCTTCTTACTGGCCAGGAAATGATACAACTACATTATGTACTGTATCTTCTTCATTACAACCTACTGATAAATACAGAGGTGATTTTGAAGCTGGAAATCCAAAACCTAACGTAAACAATGATGGTGGTAACGGTGCTAATGGTGCTATTACTGGATCAGGTGGAGTTGGTTGCTGCCCAGATCAGGTTATTCCTGAAATTAACGTACAGATGAAATCATCTGCTATCGTAGCAAAAACTAAAAAGCTAAAAGCTGTTTGGACTCCTGAGTTCGCTCAAGATCTTAACGCTTACCATGCATTAGATGCTGAAGCTGAATTAACTTCAATCTTAAGTGAGTACATTTCGTTAGAAATTGACTTAGAAATCTTAAGTATGTTGATTAATGCTGCTGGAGCTGGAACTGAAGTATGGTCTGCTCAAAACAACGTTGCATTTACTTCTCAAGCAGGTAATGGTGTAACTACTGACTTAGGGTTCTATAACTCTCAAGGACAATGGTTCCAAACTTTAGGAACTAAAATCCAAAAGTTAAGTAACATCATTCACCAGAAAACTCTTAGAGGTGGTGCTAACTTCTTAGTATGTTCTCCAACTGTAGCTACAATCTTAGAATCAATTCCAGGATTTGCTGCTGATTCAGATGGGGATGCTGCTAAAGCAAGTTATGCTTTCGGTGTACAAAAAGTCGGCCAATTAAATGGTAGATATAAAGTATACAAAAATCCATATATGACAACTAACGTTATCTTATTAGGATTTAGAGGAGGTCAATTCCTTGAAAGCGGTGCTGTATTTGCTCCTTATATTCCATTAATCATGACTCCATTAGTATATGATCCAGACACATTTGTGCCTAGAAAAGGTCTATTGACTAGATATGCTAAGAAAATGGTTCGTCCTGAATTCTATGGTAAAATTGAAGTTAGTGGTTTAAATACTCTTTAATCCATAATTAATTTTAATTATTAAATTAAGCCCCGCATAGCGGGGCTTTTTTTTTATATTTATAATAATAAAACTATTTTTAATATTTATAACAAAATAATTTAATATGAATGTACCAATTTGGCCAGGTTCAAGTTCTTTTGCTTCAGGTTCTGGAGATACACCATTTGGATTTTATGACGCACAAACCGATTTTCAAAACGATGCAGATAAAGTAGCTGTATTTTGTGCAAATAGATTAGGCTACCCTTTAGTTGATGTTGAATTACAATCAGGATCTTTTTATACGGCATTTGAAGAAGCTGTTACTACATATGGTAATGAGTTATATGCCTATAAAGTAAGAGATAATCAATTAACTTTAGAAGGTTTACCAACTAGCTCTGTATTAACTCAATCTTTAATAACACCAAGTTTTGAACCAATAGTAAGACTTACAGAAATGTATGGTGCTGAAGCTGGTTCAGGAGGTAATGTTCCCTGGTATTCAGGTTCTTTTGCTTTAGAAGCAGGTAAACAAGATTATAATTTTACTACTTTTATGAATGATAACGATATTACAGGTTCAGCAGCTGAATTTGGTATCGAGGTAAAAAGAGTATTTTATCAACCACCATATCCTGCATCTGCTTTATTTTTATCCCCATATAATGGATTTGGATTTGGAGGTGCTATAGCAGCAGGTATTGCTGGTGTAGGTGGATTTGGAGGTGATTTTGGATTTTTAATGATGCCTTTAAATTATGATTTACAAGTTATTCAAGCTATTGGTATGAACCAAATGGTAAGAAGAAGTAATTATAGTTTTGAAATTCATAAAGATAAATTAAGAGTATTTCCAATACCTCAAGCTAATGGAGATAAAAATTATACAGGTCAATTAAGAATAAATAGAAATTTAACAATAAGTGGATCAATCCCAACTACTACAGTTGATCAAACGTCTGCGGCGTTAGCATTAACAGGTATATCAGGTAGTGGCGCTACTGGTACATTTACATCAGCTAATAATAAAATCACAAAAGTAACTGTTGTAGCAACAGGTAGTGATTATGTTCAAAATGATATAATAACTGTTACTTCACAATCACTACAAACAGCAGGATTTGGAACTGTATCAAATGATGTTACAATAAAAATAAGCAACAATGATATTCAGTATACCTGTGGTGCAGGTAATCTTTGGTTTGAATATATAATTAGAGATGAAAGAATTAAAGGATCAGTTAGAAATTTACCTGATAGAGTAACAAATGTTTCAAATGCACCTTATGCTAATCCAAATTATGATTATATTAATTCAATTGGTAGACAATGGGTATTTGAATATACTTTAGCACTTTCTAAAGAAATGTTAGGATATGTAAGAGGTAAATATTCAAGCATACCAATACCAAATGCAGAAGTAAATTTAAATCAAGGAGATTTAATATCAGCTGCTACAGCAGAAAAAACAGCATTATTAGAAAGATTAAGAAATTATCTTGATGAAACATCAAGACAAGCATTATTAAATCGTAGGGCATCTGAAGCAGAAGCTAAAATGACTGAGTTACAACAGGTTCCTTACACAGTTTATATAGGATAATATGGCAATGTTTACCACACAAAGGGATATGTCTCTGGTTAGGAAACTAAACAGAGAATTAATGGGTAATATTATTACTCAACAATGTTCTGTTTACCAATTTAAATTAGAAGAAACAAAAGTTAATTTATATGGTGAAGCAGATGCAGAAAAATATTATGATGGTCCTTTTATTTTTAATGTTCTTATAAATAGAACAAATGAGCAATATGCTGAAAATATTGAAGGTGTACAATTTGGTCAGCCAATTGAATTTTATTTCTTTAGAGATGATATAAAAGATGCTGATGTTTTAATTAGAGTTGGTGATATTATTTTATATCAAGAAGCTTATTACGGTGTACAAAGTACAGTTGCTAATCAATATTGGGGAGGTAAAAATCCATCATATCCTAATAACGTAAACCCATTAAATCCGGGATTAGAAAATTTTGGTAATAATTTATCAGTATTAGTTTCTACTTACTACATACCAGCAGATAAAGTAGCAATTTCACCATATAGAGAAAGAATATAATGGCAAAACCTAGAAAACCCATACCGAAAACACAAAGACAATTAAGTGTTGAAAAACAAACTGCTTTTAAAGGCATTGAAAATAGAGGAGATGTAGGCAACCCAAATTTTGCTGATGAAAATATTAATGCTAATTCCCAAGCAACAGGAATAGAATTTAATAGGTCTACTCAAATGAGTATGAAAGACGATGATACTAAACAATATTCTGTTGGTATACAAGATTTAGATGAAGCTGTTTTTTATTATTTTCAAAATATTATTAAACCCTTTGTAATACAAAATGGAGTTAGAAGAGAAGTACCTGTTATATATGGTGCTCCTGAAAGATGGAAATCATTCCAAAGAGATGGTTATTATAGAGATAAACAAGGTGCAATAATGTTACCTATTATAGTAATTAAAAGGGATACAATATCAAAAGATAGATCAGTTGCAAATAAATTAGATGCAAATCAACCTAATTTATATGGTGTTTGGCAAAAAAGTTATAGTTCAAAAAACTTTTATGATAATTTTTACACATTAAATAATAGAAAACCCGTTGATGTATTTCATGCTGTTGCTCAACCTGATTATGTAACCTTAGAATATAGTTGCTTAATACAGACTTATTATATGTCTCAATTAAATAAAATAATAGAAGCATGTGAATATGCATCAGATGCATATTGGGGTAATCCAGAAAGATTTAAATTTAGAGCTTTTATAGATCAATTTACTACTGCAACAGAATTAGTACAAAATCAAGATAGATTAGTAAAAGGTACTTTTGGTATAAGAATGAGGGGTTATATAATACCTGATACAATTCAAAAAGAATTAAAATCAATGAAAAAATATAATTCTAGAGCTAAAGTTACAATAACTAATGAAGTTGTACGTGATATGAGGGATTTAAACCCGATAAGGAATCCTACATTAGATGGTAGAAAAAGAAATTAATTTTAACATATTTCTAATATATTTATAACCAAATATAAAGCATTATGTCAAAACAGTTATCAGAAAAAGAAGTTTCATTATTAAAAAGTTATCAACAACGAAATAGTGATATAATATTTAGTTTAGGAAACATCGAATTAAATAAGATGGTTCAAAACGAACAAAAAGAGGAGTTATTTAAAGTATTTAAAGAACTTCAAAAAGAACAAAACAATACTGCCAAAGAATTAGAAGAGAAATATGGTAGTGGTAGTATAAATTTAGAAACAAAAGAAATAATCTCAAAAAATTAAATTTTTGAAATAATTTTTCATATTTATAACAAAATAAATAACAAAATTTTTAATATAAGAAAATGGCAGAAACATTAATATCTCCAGGTGTATTAGCAAGAGAAAATGACCAATCATTTATCCAGCAAAATCCCGTCGAATTTGGTGCCGCTATTATAGGACCAGCTGTAAAAGGACCAGTTGAAATACCTACACTAGTTACTTCTTTTAGTGAATATCAAGCAATATTTGGTACCACAGTAGAAAGTGCTTCTAGAGAGTATGGATATTTGACATCGGCTACAGCAAATAACTATTTTAGACAAGGAGGCACGTCCCTTTTAGTTACTAGAGTTACTCATGGTGAGTTCACACCTGCATTTACTTCAGGTAGTACAGCCGGTTCAGGTAATTCAGGTATAATGAATGTAGCTACTTCAGAATCACTACAAATACAAACGATTTCAGAAGGTGCTATAATGAATAATCTTCAAGCTGCAGATTCGTCTGGTGGTACTTTAGATTCAGGATCTTTAGATAATGTTAGATGGGAAATTAGTGGTGTTAACACTGGTTCAGGTATCTTTTCTATTATAGTAAGACAAGGTAATGATACATCAAATCAAAAATCAATTTTAGAAACTTGGAATAATTTATCACTTGATCCGTTTGCTGCCAACTATATTGAAAAAGTGATAGGTAACCAAAGTTACAATATTAGACAAGATGGTGCCGATTATTATGTACAAGCTTCAGGAAGCTATGTAAATAAAAGTAAATACATATCAGTAAAACAAGTAAACCTTCCAACACCAAATTTCTTTGATAATAATGGAGTTGCTTCAAGTGGTTCATTTAATGGAGTTTTAACTTCTTATCATGAATTTATCCCAGTAGCAGGTTCGGGATCATTTACAGGTGCTTTAGGATACAATGTACAAGCTGCAACGTCACCAATGAAATTTAATCAAGATATTTCTAACACAAATATTCAAGGATTAACTGCTACAGATTATTCACAATCAATTTCATTATTAAATAATCAAGACGAATATAATTTTAATGTAATAGTAACACCAGGACTAATAGCTGACTCAACATATGCAGCACATATTGTTCAAGTTAATTCATTAGTAGCATTAGCAGAAAATAGACAAGATTGTATAGCAGTAATAGATGTTTCAAAATATGGAAGCACAGTTTCTGCAACAGTTAATAGTTCAACAGCATTTGATTCAAGTTATGCTGCTACTTATTGGCCTTGGCTACAATCAATAGATCCAACTAGTGGACAAACGGTTTGGTCGCCAGCTTCTGCGTTTATACCGGGTGTATATTCATTCACTGATGCTTCATCGGAACCATGGTTCGCTCCAGCAGGTTTAATTAGAGGATCGCTAGGTAACGTAATTAGAGCCGAGAGAAAATTAACATCAGGTAATAGAGATACTTTATACACTGCAAATGTAAATCCAATAGCTACATTCCCAGGAAGAGGAGTTGTAGTATTTGGACAAAAAACATTACAAGTTAAAGCAAGTGCTTTAGATAGAGTAAATGTTAGAAGATTATTAATTACTTTAAAAAGCTTCATAACTCAAGTATCAGATAACTTAGTATTTGAACAAAATACAATAGCTACAAGAAATAATTTCTTAAGCCAAGTTAACCCATACTTAGAATCAGTACAACAAAGACAAGGATTATACGCGTTTAAAGTTGTAATGAATGAAACTAACAATACACCAGATGTAATTGATAGAAACGAATTAGTAGGTGCGATTTATTTACAACCAACTAAAACAGCTGAATTTATAATTTTGGATTTCAACGTACTGCCAACAGGAGTTGAATTCCCAGCGTAAAAAAATAAAAATAGAATATTTATAACAAGAATAAATAATTAGATAAAATGGCAATATTAGACCCAAACGAAATATTTTACACAGCTTTTGAGCCAAAGCAACAAAATAGATTTATCTTATATGTTGATGGAATTCCTTCTTACCAGATTAAAGGAGTTGGAGCTGTTTCACTAACACAAGGTACAGTTCAATTAAACCACATCAACGTTGCAAGATACGTAAAAGGAAAAACTCTTTGGAATACAGTTTCAATGACATTATTTGATCCTATTACACCGTCAGGAGCTCAAGCGGTAATGGAATGGGTTAGATTACATCACGAATCAGTAACTGGTAGAGATGGATACAGTGATTTTTATAAAAAAGATCTTACATTTAATGTATTAGGACCAGTAGGTGATATTGTTTCTGAATGGATTATTAAAGGAGCTTTAATTACAGAAGCTGGATTTGGTGATTATAACTGGGATAATGAAAATGCTGCGCAAGAATTATCATTAACCGTACAACCTGATTATTGTATCTTAAACTTCTAATACAAGTTTAAAGAAATATTAAAAATAGCTTGGCTCCGCCAAGCTTTTTTTTTATATTGATATGTATTAACAAACGTTATTAAATAAAGACTATGGCTGATTTTAAATTCCCCACTGAAGAGATAGACTTACCTTCAAAAGGAAAAGTATATCCAAAAGAAAACCCATTATCTTCTGGGAAAGTAGAAATGAAATATATGACTGCTAAACAAGAAGATATATTAACTAATCAATCATATATCCAAAAAGGTATTGTATTAGATAAATTATTAAAATCATTAATTATTAATTCAAAAATTAATATTGATGATTTAGTAGTAGGTGATAAAAATGCTTTATTAGTAGGATGTAGAATTTTAGGATATGGAAAAGATTATGAAGTAACAATAGGTGGTAGTAATTACACTATTGATTTAAGTACTTTAGAAAATAAACCATTTGATGAATCCTCTATAGAACAAGGTAAAAATGAGTTTTCTTATACTTTACCTTCTAATGGTTCAGTATTAACTTATAAATTACTTACTGGAAAAGATGAAAAAGCAATTGATAGAGAAATTAATGGGTTAAAAAAAGTTAATAAAGATTCATCTCCTGAATTAACTACTAGATTAAAAAATATGATTCTATCAATAGATGGAAATGAAGAAAAAAAAGATATTAGAGAATTTGTAGATAATTATTTATTGGCTCGTGATTCTCGTGGTTTTAGAGAGCATGTTAAAAAAACACAGCCAGATATTGACTTAACTTATGTAGTTGATAGCGGGGAGGAGGTCGCAGTGCCCATTGGGCTTAACTTTTTTTGGCCTGACGCCTAATGCAGCACCCCTAGTCAGGAAGAGTTTATTTACTCAAATCCATAATATTTTATTTCACGGTAAAGGTGGTTATGACTTTGAAACCATTTATAATATGCCGATTTGGTTAAGAAAATTTACATTTTCTGAAATTGATAATTACTATAAAGAAGAAAATAAAAAACAAAAAGAAGCATCCGAGGGTAAAGGTAAACAAACATTAGTTTCCTCAGATGGTAAAGTAAATGCCCCAGAATTTGCTAAAACTTCCCACCAATACAAAACCGCAGAACAAAACCTTAAAAAATTCAAAGGTAAAAGTAGTTTTAAATAGTAATATTTATAATAAAATACCTTAATGGCTTCAAAAGAAGAATTAAAAAGGCAGGACCAAATTAATGCTGCCAAACAAGAAGAAATTAGACTTGAAAAAGAACTAACTGCTGCTCGTCAAAGGAGTAATGCTGTAAAAGAAGATGATCTTGGTATTTCTTCAGGTATAATTGAAGTTTTAAAAGAATCTGTTGGAATCAAATCTAAAGTTAATCAATTTGATTCAAATCTCCTTAGTGTAAATAAAAAAATTAACAAAGAAATTTTAAACCAAAAAACTGGTTTAAATGATATTAAATCTTTAGATAAACAAATTTTAGCAAATGAAGAAGCAATTCTTAAAGCTGAAAAAGTAAAAAATAGTCTTAGAACTAATATTGGAAAACAGGGAAGAGCAGAGGTAGCTAATGTAAAAGCAACTTTAACTAATATGTCTAAGTTGCAAAAGGAAAGAGAAGCTATTCTTGAAGCTGCTGAAGGAGGAGAAAAATTTGATGAAAAAAGATTATCATCAATTGAAAAAGAATTAAAAACAAGAAATGCTACTCTAGATAGACAAGTAGAAGGTTTATCAACTGCTCAACAACAAGCTTTATTTACTGAACAAAACTTAAAATTATTAGAAGAAGAAAATAAAAAAAGATTAGCACAAAAGAAAGCAATTGAAGATGCAGAAAGTAAGCTAGGAATTTTTGGTGGTGTTTTAAAAGGTATTTCTAAAATACCCCTTCTTGGTGATGTTATAGATGCTGAAGAAGCTTTAGAGGCTGCTAAGGAAGCTACTATGAAAACTGGTAGTGGATTAGCTGGTATGGCTGCAGGTGCTAAAGTATTAGGTGCACAATTACTTAATGCCTTTAAACCAGCTAATATTGCGGCTGCAGTTTTTACTGCTATTGTAAAAACAGTAACGATGTTAGATAAAACATCGGGGGAAGTTGCTAAGAATTTAAATATGACAGTGGGTGAAGCAAGAGACTTACAAAGATCTTTTGCAAGTTTATCTTCTGGTGAATTAAAAAGTTCATTAGTTAGTTCTCAAGGGTTATTAGAAAGCTTACAAGAAATTAATAAAACATTAGGTACTAATGTAATGTTGAATCAAGAAGATTTAATTACGTTTACTAAATTAAGAGAAGCAGCTGGTTTTACTAATGAAGAGTTAATGGGTATCCAATCATTAACTTTAGCAAATGGACAATCTTTAAAAGAAAACACAGGAGAATTTTTAGCTCAAGCTAAAGTTTCAGCAATGCAAAATGGTGTACTACTTAATGAAAAAGAATTATTAAAAGATATAGCTAATGTTTCAGCTGCAACAACTCTATCATTTGGGAAAAATCCAGCTTTAATTGCTGATGCTGTTGCTTCAGCAAAGGCATTAGGTATGGAATTAGATCAAGTAGAAGCAATAGCCGATAGTTTACTTGATTTTGAAAGTTCTATTGCTAATGAATTAGAAGCTGAATTATTATTAGGTAAAGATATTAATTTAGAAAAAGCAAGACAAGCAGCTTTAGATAATGATTTAGCAACTTTAGCAAAAGAAATATCAACACAAGTTGGATCATCAGCTGAATTTTCTAAAATGAATAGAATCCAACAAGATGCTTTAGCTAAATCTTTAGGAATGAGTAGAGAAGATATTGCTCAAACTTTATTTGTTCAAGAACAATTAGCGGGAGCAACAGGAGAAGAAGCAGAAAGAAGGCAAGCTATATTAGATAAAAGAATAGAAGAAGTTGGTTTAGCTCAAGCCCAAAAAGAAATTGCTAAAGATGGATTATCGACTTTAGAAGACCAAGCTAGTGTATCAGAAAGATTTGAAAAAACAATTAAAAAAGTACTAGATTCTTTTATGGGTATTGCAGGTGTAGTAATGGAAATTGTTGAACCAGTTGTTAATATTTTACTTCCTGTTTTTAATGGTATTGCAGCTGCTGTAAAATTAATGTTAGATGGATTAACTTTAATATTACCAGTATTAGGTGGTATTGTTACAATTTTAGGACTTGTGTTTGCAAAATCGATTGCAACTGCTATTGTTGATATAGCAAGTAATGCCTATAAAAATTTCTCATTTATGGGACCAGCTGGGTTTGCCTTAGCAACTGCAGCTACATTAGCAGGGGCGGGTATGCTAAAAAGATTAGCTACTGCAGATGATATGGTTTCATCCCCAACAAGAAGACCAGGTTATGGTGATAGAACTTTATTTGGACCTGAAGGTGCAATTTCTTTAAATAACAAAGATACTATTATTGCCGGAACTAATTTATTTCCTAGGGGTAATGATGTTGTTTCTTCACCAGCAGGAACAGTAGCAATGAATGATAATAGTAAAACAAATGCCTTATTAGCTACATTAGTACAACAAAATAATAAAAAACCTCAAATATCACCAGTAGGTTTATATTCAGTTCAATAACACAATATTTATAATAAAAATAATTAATTATGAGTCTATTAAATAAATTAAAAGCGGGTGAATCTTCACTAACAGGTTTAGATGGTAATTCTCCACCAATAGTGGATCAAGCATTATCTACTTTACATAATGAATATTCATTAGATGGAAAACCATTTATGAATAATTTACCAAGTCCTACTCAGTTAGCTGCTTCTATTAAAGAAAGTAGTAAGTACGTGAATAACTTACCTGAGTAATAAATGGGATTAGTTGATCTTAGGACGGACTTAAAATCAATTAAGTTTGGTAAAGATTTAGTTGGTGGTGGTAATAGTAACCAACCCTATATAGTAAAAGATATTCCCTCTAGTTTTCAAGATGTAGGACGAACTGGAGGACCAGATTTTTTATTAAGAGGAGGTACACTATTTCCTAAAGCTATTGTTAACGACGTATCTCGAATGACACAAATGTTATTCGATTTTCGTAGTCCTAATGGTCCTTTATTTATTGCAAAACAAAATGCACTTTCCCTTTCAAATGTAAATACAAATACAGGTTACATAAAATATAAAAATGAACCTGATAATACACCATCTGGTGATCCTTTATCTGCTATCGGACAGTTTATTGCTGATAATTTAGCATTAAATCAAGGAATTTATACTCCTTTATCAACAATAGCTTCTGTAGTAGGAACAGGTGTTGGCGTTCATCCAAATAAACAAGGATTAAATCCATTTAATCCAATGTTAGGTGGAGAGCCTGGTGATGTTCAAACTCAACCTAAAGGATTAACATTACCAACTTATATTGAGATTACAGACGGAGGACCTGATGGTAAAAGAAGTAGATTATTAGGATTTTTACCTAAGATTAATTCGAAACAAGGAGATAATATTCTTTATAAGTATACAGGTGGTCCTGGATCAACTTTAGGAGTTGGTACAACTACAATTAATATGCTTAATGACCAAAGAACTGGTATTAATCAAGAAGGTAATACTGGAACTATAACTTTTTTGCCAAACACCATTCAATTAACTGGCTCATTTACAGATTTGTTTCCTTTACCACCTTTAGCAAAAGCAGCTCAATCAGCCTTAAATATTGGTAGTAATCCAAGTTTAACTAGTTTAACTCAATTTATTGACAAAAATGTAATTAATCTTTCTGGTTCATTTAATCCTTTAGATTCTTTATTTGGAGTTAGATCTGTTTATAATAATAATGTTACAAATCAAAGTGGTTCAGCTGCACCAGTTTATTTTTCTCCCAATAATTTAATACTATCAGGTAGTACTAGTGGAGTTTCTCTTGGTTTTGCTGCATTTAATCAACAACAAATAGAAAACTATTATAACATACAAAATCAGGAAAGAACAGCAACAGGAATTAAACCTGATTTTAGGAAAACTTTAATTAATGATTCCCCAATCATACCAGCTTCACCTGATTATGTAACAAAAAATATAGAACAAAGAGTAAACTTAGGAAATCCATCTGCTAGAGGAAATATTAAAAGTTATACAGCAGGAAAAATAATACCAGGTAATAATAAATCTGAACCCTTAGATAAATTAAATGCTTTACCTTTATATAATTCAGCTAATGTAATTTCAAGTAATAGTAATGATGGCTTTGGTATTAAAAATGATTTAGTTAAGTTTAGAATTGGTATAATAAATAATGATGATCCAAATAATAAAACTTACATTCATTTTAGAGCTTTTATTGACAGTATGAGTGATAGTTATTCTGCTGATTGGATGACTCAGAAATTTATGGGCAGAGCTGAAAATTACTATAAATACCAAGGGTTTGATAGAACAGTTTCTTTAGCATGGACAGTAGCTGCACAATCTAAGAATGAATTAATTCCAATGTATCAAAAGTTAAACTATTTAGCTTCATCTTTAGCACCAGATTATTCAGATGCCGGGTATATGCAAGGAAATCTTATTACATTAACAATGGGTGGTTGGTTTTATGAACAACCTGGATTAATAACTGGTATGTCTTTAGATGTGCCTGATGATTCACCTTGGGATATTAGTATCAATGATGAGGGAGGTTCAGACCCAACAGTTAAAGAATTACCTATGATTATAAAAGTGTCTGGATTTAACTTTGTACCAATACATGATTTTGTACCTAGAATACAACAAAATTCTTTTAAACAAACAGATTATTTAGGTGCTGATGGAAACTTTATTTCAAATTATGGAAAAGAAAGATATATATCATTAAATAATGGACGTAATAATAATTACGATAAAAACAATTATGTTCCTCAAAAACCACAAGATACTACATAATGGCTAGATATACTAATATTCCCGTATTTAAAAAAAGTAATGAATATAAAACTTTAAAAGGCAAAAGATATTATGGTACAACTAAATATCCTAATGTTCCTTTAAATTATGAAGATACTTATGTTTATGCTGAAATAGGAGATAGATTTGATCAACTAGCTCAACAATATTATGGTGATTCATCTTTATGGTGGATTATATCAATTGCTAATAATTCATTAAACCAAGGTTCTTATTTTATTACCCCGGGTATTCAATTAAGAATACCATCTCAAGTAGGATCTATCATATCTAGTTATAATGAATTAAATGAAATATAAAAGTTATGACTGGAAATATAATTGGGGAACAATTTGAAGAGGGTGTTTATTTAGAAATCCAAAATAGACAAAAAACACATGGAAGTGGATACCTTAATAAAAGGACCCCACAACAAATTCAATTTTTAAATAATAGAAATGCTTGGTTAAAGCTAGCATCTTCTGTTTATATACTTGGTGAAAATACTAAAGCAGATTTTCAAGCACAAGCCGCTGGAACTAATGCCGCTGAGGGAACTAAAGTTTTTGAAGCAGGAGCAATTGATGCTGATAAAGATGGAATACCAGATGGAATACAAAGATTAAAAAATATAGGTCTTCAAGATACTGAAAATTTTGTAGGTAACCAATTAGCAGAAAAATGTATTTTATTTAATACTTTATCAGAAGCAGTATTTGATGAAGGAGGTAAATTTTTAAAATATAATCAAAGATCTGGTGTTACTAAAAATAATAGTCTTTGGAATTCAAACAATTCTTATGGTTTAGGTGGTTCAGATTTTGGTCTTTCACCAGCACCTGGATTAATTGAGGCTAGTGTTGAATGTATAAATAGGGGTTCTATTCGTAAAGCTAAAGTTTCTTTAAAAGCTTATAATAAATTTCAATTTGAATTAATAGAGTTATTATATCTAAGATTAGGTTATACAATGATGTTAGAATGGGGGTTTGATAAATACTTAGATGGAGAAGGTAATATACAAAAAGTAGGTACTACAGTAATAGAAGATGCATTTTTTAAGACAGCAAAAGAAACCCAAAAATCAATGCTACAAAAGATTAATGACAAAAGAAGAAAGTGTTCCTATAATTATGATGGTTTTTTTGGAAAAGTAACAAATTTTGATTGGAGTTTTAATCCTGATGGAACTTATGATATTTCTATTGATTTAATAACTTTAGGAGATGTTATTGAATCTATTAGTGCAAGAAATAAGGTATTAGCTTTATCAGCCCAACAAAAATTAGATGATATAGATAGCCAATCAGGATTTTTTGGTATAGGTGCAAAAGGGCTTGGTGAAATTGAAGATTCTGCTATTGTAGGTACAGCTGGAGATTCCCAAATTTCTTATTTTATGTATCAAAAAGTAAGAGATATTAAATGGGCAGATAGAAGCAGTGAAGGTGTAAATGCAAGTGTAAAAGGTCCTTATTTTTCATGGGAACATTCTAGAGAACACTATGATGGTTTATCATGGGCTAGAAATTCAGATAATTATCCTTCAATTGATTTACCTAATTTTAATTATTATATGACTTTAGGAAAATTAATGGAAGCAGTTCAAACAAAAATTGCTCCTTTAATAATGAAATCAAACCCAGAAGTACAATTAGATTTTGATTATCAAGAAGAATCTAATATTTGTAATTCATATCCAAATTTAATTTCATTAGACCCTAAAGTATGTTTAATCAAACCCCAATTTTTTCAAACAGCAGATAGCCAATTAGAAGAATTAAAATATCCGGGGTATTTAAATGATTTAAAAGAATTTACCTATAATAAAGGCGATTGTTATTATGGTAGGGTAATGAATATTTATGTTAACTTTGAATTTATAGCTGAAATTTTACAACAAACAGATAAAAAAGGAGAATTAAACCTTTTTGAATTTTTAACAAGAATAGTAGGAGGTATAAATAAAGCATTAGGTAATATAATGGAATTAGAAGTAATAATGAAAGATGATATTACTGTTACTATAATTGATAATAATCCAATTGCTAATTTAGGTTTAATAAAAAGAGATTCATTTGAAATATTTGGTTATAGTCCTTCTGGTTCTTCTAATTTTGTTACTGATTTTAGTTTTGAAACTAATATAACACCTGAACTTTCTAGCCAAATTTCTATTGGAGCAACAGCACAAGGAAGTTCAACTAAAAATACAGATGCAACTGCTTTTTCAAAATGGAATATAGGTTTAATGGACAGAACAAACCCATCAATTATTGATTCCCCTGGTTTTGATTACACTAATGAAGGAACAGGAGAACAAGATAAAGCTTGGGATGAAGGAGAAGAAACCACAGGTGCAAAAGTATCAAACTTTTTATTTGGAGGTTTAGCTAATGAAAAAGTTAGAGGAGAAGTACTAAATTTAGTTTTTAGTAAAAAAAGTACTTCTCTACCTGAAGCAGAATTACAATCTGGGCAAAATTTAGGAAATAGTCAAGATGAATTTAGTAAAGCAATTAATGTTAGAAAAAATGTAACTTATAAAGGTGTAAGATTTGCTAATGTTACTTATTATACATTTTTAACTTTATCTAAAGGATTAAATGCCGCATTAATAGTTAAAGATTTTATAACAGATTTCGTATCAAAAACACCTACAGGAAAATTCATATCAGCTATACAAAGGTATATGTATGATGAATCTGAACAATATGCTTCAAATTATGATCTTTATTTAGTAAGAGCCTTTGGTGGTGAAGCTAAAATTCCAATGGATGCTGAAAAATCAGATTTTAAAACTATTACAGTTAAAACTCGTAATGCTTTATACACTAATATGTCTGATGATTTTATTAGTGAAGGACATCAATGTTTTAATGGGTTTGCTAATTTATTAAATGAAAGAATATTTGCTGAAACTAATAGACCTTCCCCAAAATCAGGTTTTATTCCTATAAAATTAGGTATAACCTTTGAAGGTATGTCTGGTATTAAAATTTACAATGGTATGTCATTAAGACAACAATTCCTACCTCCAGCATATAATGAAGCATTAAAATTTATTATTGATAAAGTAGACCATAGTATTAGTGATAATAATTGGTCAACTTCAATTGGTACTTTAGCTGTTCCTGATGTTGAAAATAAACCTAAAACTCCATTTACAAATATGTCAGCTGTAAGTATTAATGATGGTGAAGCAGATGTTGCAGCAAATACAGGACCAATTGATCCCGGTGGTCTATCAGATACTTCTGGTCTTTTAACTGATGATCCCTTAGAATTTTTTGATAATAGAGATATAAATGGTATTCCTGTTAATAGTAGTACTTATGGGAAAAAGATTTCTTTAGAAACTGCTGTAAGTTATATGAATGTAAACGTACAAAATACTTTTAGAACTTGGTATACTAATATGTTAAATGGAGGATATAATGATTATAAAATTTATATAAATGCTGTATTTAGACCATTTTCTCGATCAGTAGAACTAAGAGCAGAAAATCCTAAAAACGCAGCACCAGGAAAATCAGTTCATAATTATGCTGCGGGGGCTGACATTAGTGTTGTAGATCCAAAAGGTAGATGGATGAAAAAGAAAGAAAGAAACCCGTGGATTTCACAAGGTATAGTATCTGAAGCACAAAAAGCTGGATTAATGTGGGGTGGTGATTTTGGAGGTTATGTAGATGCTGTTCATTTCTTTGTACAATTTAATAGAGATGTAGCATTAGAAAATGCAGAAAATGATAACCCAGGTAAACCACAAAAAGATTGGGATACACAAAATACTAAATTATCATAAATGTACTATCCAAAATCACAAATAATAGAAAATCTTTACGCTAACTCAGGTGAGTTATTTGACCCATCTACTGGTAAAGAATATATCGGTCCTTATTTTGAAACCTCTGATAGAGAATTTTACACAGGTAAAAACCCTCAAGATAAACCTAATAAACTATTAGTAGAAAATGCACCACCTGAAAAATCAGAAGATAGTGAACCATTACCTGAATCTTATTATATTATTAATGATGCTTATTATCATTCAAAAGGTAGAAATATAAATGCTAAATCACCTAGACCTCCTCTATCATCTCTTCCCTTCCCAACAAAATCAGACTATAAATTAGGAGAGTTCCAAAGGTATTTTTTATTAAAAAGTAATGAATTTATTTATATGGAGGTAAATAAAGAAGAATATGAAATATTTAATTCTAAAAATAATTCGGTACAGTGGGATTTTTACTTTCCAATTTCTATTAATTGGATTTTAACAGGAAAAGAAAAAGAAGTTTATAATGTAAATAAAAATATAGTTGAACTAGTAGAAACTAGAAACAACATATATGGTTTTACTAATTACTTTAAAAAACAATTTTCACAATATTTTAAATTTACAGCAGCAAATAATTTAGAGACAAAAGGAGGAGAATTTATAGTAAGAAAAACAGGTAAAGAATATGTTGGACTATATCATGTTCACCCTGATAAAGGACCTATGGTTGGGGCAAAACATGTTTTAACACCACATGATTTACTAGTACCTATAAGTGGCTCAATGGAAAGAATAAATCAAGTAGTAAAAGAAAATACAAATCCTACAACAACAAGTGGAGGATCAAGTGGAGGTTACTAGTTTTTTTATTATATTACGGCAAATAAAAAGGTTTTATGTATTGGTTAATAGAGGAGGATAGTCAACTCGAGGTTTTATTAAATAGTGGTTATAAAAAAGCATTCATTGAAGTAATACCGAGTAGTCATAATGTGCACCCTACGCTAAATAGCGTAAGTTTAGTGTATATTAGACCGTTAAAAGCACATAAAGGCTATATGTTATGTATTACACATAGTGAAAGTTTAGGTGTGTTAAAAACGCGTATAGACGAAATCGTAGATAAATTCGAGGTTTTATATTGTAGAGATAAAAAAGAAACATTACATTATTTTCCAAACAAAGCTCTTTATGACATAAACACACCACCTAATACGTATATACCGGAATTAACTAAAGCACATGAAATACTATATTATAAAAACAAGGATAAACCAAATATAAATGAGGTAGTCCCTATAGTAAAACACTATGAATTGTGTGAAACCATTTTTGAAAATTTAAAAACGAATATTAACAATAAACCAACTAAATATGATGAATTCTTTAACAATAAAGTATCCGTGGTATTCAACGCTATCGAGCGAAATGGATTACAAATACACGTACCTAAATTCGAAGAACACTTCCATCCCGTTGATAGTAAACGAGTCTACAGTCAGTACAACTTAAAAACACTAACTACAAGACCATCAAATAAATTTAAAGGAGTAAATTATGCAGCACTTAACAAAGAAAATGGATGTAGAAAATCTTTTATACCGTCTAATGATATTCTTTATGAAATTGATATTAGTGCTTACCATCCTAGTTTGTCTTGTCGTCTCATCGATTATAATTTCCCCACTAGTGATATTCATAGTCATTTACAACAACTTTACGGAGTAAGTTATAAAGAATCAAAAGAGTTAACATTTAAACAATTGTATGGAGGAGTATTTAAAAAATATGAACATCTGGAATACTTTCAAAAAATAAAAGAGTATATACATAATATGTGGCTCGATTTTTATCAAGGAGAGGATATTGTGTGTCCGATTTCAAATTACGTTTATCAAAAAGATTATTATAAGGAAATGAATCCGCAAAAATTATTTAATTATTTGCTACAAAACTTGGAGACGTCAATGAATGTTCGTATACTGTGGGATATATTAAAGGAATTAAGAGGTAAAAAAACAAAATTAATATTATATACATATGATTCATTCTTATTCGATTATAGTGAAGATGAAACCGAGGTTATGGAATCAATTAATAGTATATTTACTAAATACAAATTTAACACAAAAATAAAACAGGGCTATGATTACGACTTTAGATAAAGAAACAAATACGTATAACGCGAATTATGATGTTGTAACTGACATCAAAACCGTTGGAGATTTGAATAATAAACTATTCTGTACATTTACTGACCTAGATAACTTAGATGGCCTATTAGAGGAAATCAAAAGTAAATATGTTATCATATATAACAAACTATTTGTTCTTGAAATAGCTGGTAAGGATGAGTATGTCATTACATATAATGTAGACCAAGGTAACGTTCACACTATCCCAGATAATACAATTTTAGTCCACAGAAAAAAAGAGTCGAATACTCTTTACACCATTAATGCTTTAAATGAATTAATTAAAAAATTAAATGGTGGTGTTGTAGATTCTTCTTATCAAGTAAATTGGCAACATTATAAAAATTGTATTTTATTAACTCAACATAATGAGTTAAATCAATTAAATACAAAAATTCACAAAATAATTGAACTATAATTTGGATACCCAAATTCTGGTTCGTATATTATAGTTACATTAAAAAAAAGTTATAAAATTATGGATTTATCAATGCTTAAACAGAAGTTGGACACCCTCCAACAAAAACAACCACAAGGTCAAAAACGAGATTATAGTTTGACATTTTGGAGACCTACTGTAGGTAAACAACAGATCAGAATTGTGCCTAGTGCTTTCAATTCTAACAACCCATTTACAGAACTTAAGTTCTATTATGGTATTACAAATAAAGTTATGATTTCACCACTTAATTTCGGTGATAAAGACCCTATAGCTTCATTTGCTAGTAAACTTAGAGAAGAATATAATAAAGAAAATTATGTTTTAGCTAAGAAACTAGACCCTAAAACACGTATTTTTGCTCCTGTAATTGTTAGAGGAGAAGAAGATAAAGGTGTTAGATTATGGCAATTCGGAAAATTAATTTACGAAGAATTACTTTCACTTGCTGTCGACGAAGAAATTGGT
>Ga0181420_1000051_pt1 | contig 36909 bp, 51 predicted proteins | sample 43SPOviralmetaG_FD_130145 | JGI IMG/M metagenome (GOLD analysis project Ga0181420, IMG submission 130145) | Marine viral communities from the oligotrophic San Pedro Time Series (SPOT) site, San Pedro Channel, CA, USA - 43 SPOT_SRF_2013-05-22 | ecosystem: Environmental > Aquatic > Marine > Strait... | reverse complement strand
TTTACCACCTTACTGTGCTTTTCTTCTTGGTAGTTTTAACTTGACTAAGTATGTAGGAGCAAGTGCATTTTATTATGGTCTGTTCACTGGTGACATCCACCATGTAGTTAGAGCTATGGATAATGTTATTGATAGGACTATCTATCCTCTGGAAGCACAAGAGAAAGAAGCTAAGAACAAGCGTAGGATGGGACTAGGTATCACAGGACTAGCCAATGCAGGTGAGATGTGTGGTATGCCTTATGGATCAGAAGAGTTTATGAAGTTTACTACTAAGGTTCTTAAGTCACTTCGAGACCATACTTACTCAGCTAGTTCTATGTTGGCTCAGGAGAAGGGTTCTTTCCCACTCTATGATAAGAATAAATACATAGAGGGTAAGTTCTTTAAGACACTATCTCCTTGGGTACAGGATCAGATTAAAGAGTTTGGTATACGTAACTCTCATCTGACTTCCATAGCACCCACAGGTACAATCAGTCTTACAGCAGACAACGTAAGCTCTGGTATTGAACCACCGTTTAGTTTGTTTTATGACAGAACCATACAGGAGTTTGATGGTCATCAGATACAGAGAGTAGAGGACTATGCTTACAGACAAGGTGTTAATGGTAGGACTGCCAATGAGATTAGTGCCGAAGAACATCTCTCAGTCCTTGCCTTGACCTCTAAGTACATAGATAGCGCAGTCAGTAAGACCTGTAACGTAGGTGACAATGTAACTTACGATGCGTTTAAACAGCTTTATTATAATGCTTGGAAGCAGGGATGCAAAGGTATCACTACATTCAGAGCTAGTGGTAAACGTTATGGTATACTGAATGAGGTTAAAGATGAGCCTAAAGCAGAAGCTTGTTTCATAGACCCACAGACAGGACAAAAAGAGTGTGAGTGAAGATTACATATGGAGACTTAAGTGGGTATCATCAGTTGTTCTTATGTTTGCGATGATACTTACTGCACAAAATATATATCCCTACAATCTGTTTTTTCATTTTGCAGGGATATTAGGTTGGTTAATAGTTTCTATAAATTGGAACGATAGGGCATTGATAGTCGTTAACAGCGTAGCCATAGCTATACTGACTAACGGTATCTTTGCTTACTATGTTAAAATATACTAAAGATTAGACGACCACATCTAGAACATTTATTAGGATTACTTTCTTCCATTTTATGCCAGAAAACCCAGCAACGTATATCTTTAAGTATTTGAAACATCAGTGTCCCCTGTAGTGTCTAGTGTGTTCCCAGAATTGTCTAAAGTAATATCTTTCTCTGGCTACTAGCCGTTTAAACAGTCTTAAGATCATCCGTAACCATACATCTTTTTCTTAGATGATTTCTTTTTAGCATATGACTTGCTCTTTTTCTTGCTGTAGCCTTTACCGCTACTCATTTTTGCTACTTTACTTCCCATTGTAATCTCCCTTTACCATTTTTTACAAGACCAATATCTTGCACTTAGTTTACTAGGAGGACTAGTATCACACCTGTGTCTAGCCCTAAAGCTTTTTCTTCTCGCTGGCTGGTCTTTCTTTATAGTCATGTTAGGATCGCCAAACCTAACTAACTTCACTTGCTCACCTTGTTTAGCTAACACTGCGAACTTCTTATTCTTCTTAGGTGTTCTCTTGGGCTTATTGTAACCTGAGAACCTCTCTCCTCTGTATTCTATTGACATCTATCTTTCTCCAAATAATCCTGAATCTCTCATGTCGCTTTGAAATAATGTTGTTGGTAGTTTAGTAATGTTAGATAAAGCCTGTTTATAATCTTGTGAAGTAGGCTTTGCTTTAAAATCCCTAAGAACTCTTTTATGATAGTTTTGAGGAGTTTCATTAGACTTCTTTTTAATACCTGATCTTTCTTCTAACTCTTTTATTCCTTTTGCTAAGTCTTTTTTTTCGTTTTTCCTAGCTTGTTGAGTTCTTTTTTTATCAAATCTTTGAGGTATTTTTTTACCGTCTTTAGTTGTTGCTACTCTTTTTGACCCGTGTATTATTTCTTGAGTAGGTGTAGCCACAATTATATCAGGTGCGTTTTTAGGACCTCCACCTATTCCAAATAAATCTGAACCATCACTCATAGTAACGTATGATTTATTACCTTTTAAACTATGAGTCATAACATAATTTACACCGCCTAACTCTTTACTTTTTGATAAGTAACTTCCGCTAGTAGTTAAAGTATCTCCTATAATGTCATCCATGTCTGCCATCTTTTTACCAGATACTGTTTTCCCAGAAGCATCTTTAACTGTAGCAAGAGGAACGGTTCCTTTGTTTCCAGATTTTTTCCAAGCGTTTAAAATTTTATTTTCTAGTTTTCCTAAAGGCAGTCCTCTCTGTTCTTTAGCTCTAGCTGTTATAACATTTTTTATTATACTAGGTTTTGAATAATTTCCTTTACCATCTGATCCAAGCCTACGTAATAAACTTTTATACACATCAGAATTTAAACCGACACCTACTTGGGTAAGTTCTACCATACCTTTACCGTCTATTTTTTTAACACCGTGTGCTTGTTTAAACGTCTTCATTAAGTCTCCTTGAGTTAGGCCCTTAATAAAAGCATCTCCTGTGCTTTCTGTTCCTAATAATTCTCTAGCAATCCCATTAGTTTTAGGTGGTTTTATTGACAAGGTTGCTGGCTTTGTACCGTCTATTCCATGAACAGCTTTGATATGATTTAAATGCCTAGACGCAATATCATCAGGAATACCTTTAAACATTGTTTTGTTTATATCAGGAATAGAAGCGTTGTCTAGTAAGTTATATTCACCAAGTCTAGCTTTAATCATTAAAGGACTATCTATATCATTAAGAGGAGCGTTTAACCCATCATTTTGTTTTTTCATTTGTGTTTGCATAGCGTGAGTACCAGAGTATTCCAAAGGTGTATCAGCTTTAGGCAACTCTCTTTTTCTAGCGTTCAAAGACATGCCTGTTGCTCTGTAGTCAGCCAACGCTTGAGGGCTTGTAAGCTCTCTAATAGCTCTTGGAGTAGCCCGTATAGCCTCTCCTGCTGTAGAAACTGCTTTAACAGGAGTACCTCCAGCATAAAAATTAATACCTGTCTTTGGGTTTCTTCCTGTACCTTTGGCTATTTCTGAGTAAGTTCTTAAGTCATCACCAGTTCCTTTAACTGTTCTTCCTATATCAAGAACATCCCCAAACATACCTCCTTGTTGAAGAGTAGGCATGTTACGTGCAACAGCCATTGACATACTTGAAGAACCTATAGACCCTCCAACACCTGCTTTAGCTTTTGACAAAGCACCACCGCTTTTTCCCAAGGCAGATTTAATACCAGCCGTACCTGCTTTTGCTATTATTTTAAAAGCTGGAACTGCTCCGGCTATGTTTAAGACATCAAGTATATCTTTAGCAGATTCAGGATTTTCTTTTGCAAATTCTATAACTGCTTTTCCAGCATCAGTTTCGTTAACAAGATAATCAGCCCCCTGTGAAAAAAGATCGGAAACAGATTGAGGAGTTAAGGCTTCAATAGGAGCAGCAATCACATCTCCAAATAAACCAGCAATAGCTCCTGCACCTCTAAGATAACGTCTAGGATCAGAAGCATCTTTATCACCAGCTTTCATAAACTGGTCTAACCTGTAGTCAAACATGTTAGGTTTTTTTTCAGCCATTAATCTGTTGCCCTGTCTTTTCTTTCTTCGTATTTTTCAATACCACCGCCTAACCAATAGTAAGCCATAGGACCAATAATAGGAATACTTCTCAAAGTAAAACCAAGTTCGGGTTCCTCTTCACTAATCTCTGCTAAACCTTTTGTTGCTGCATCTAATAAAGGAGTAGCAGGAGCTAATTGTGATACTATAGCATCTTTAATTTCACCCTTAGCTAAAAACTTTTCAGAACTATACTTATTAAAACCATAGACACCAATTAAACCAAACAACGCTCTATCAGGTAACTCGTCTACACTAACAGATTTACCTAATAACATATCTTTAGCCACACTTGTTCCTACGTTAGCTCCTGTTAAGTATACAGCTAAAGCACTTAAGTTTTTAAGACCTTCTGCTCTACTTCCTTTTTTCTTTAATTTTTGATATACTTCTCTTCTAGCCACATCCCATTGTTTCAAAGTAAAAGATTTTAACATATACATGATTCTAGCATTAGGGTTGTTTAAATACGCTGGTGGAAACTCACTTAAAGATACAGGTTGAAAATCCGATAAGTCAGAAAAAGCCATAAGTTTTACCCTGTCTGTTATTTCTTTTGACCTTAGATCATTTAAAAGTAAATCAAACTCATCTCCAAACATACCTCCGTATTTTTCTTCTAACTTAGCTATGCCTTTAGAACCCCTGACTAACTTCTGATTTTTTCTAAGAGAAGCATTTATTAAAGTTTCTTTTCCTATTCTATCTACTGCTTTAAAACCAGAAACATTTAATGCTCTGTTTAAAACTTTAACTAGTTTACTAGGGTCTGAAAATTCTCTGGACATGTCATCTGCCAAACCAAGATCATCTAGCGTTATTCTGTTTGTTTTTAATACAGACTTGGCTAATCCTATAGCAGTGTTAATGGGTCCCTTTAGTGCAGCAGAAGAACCTACATCAGCTAACTGTGTTATGGCTGATATAGGATTTGCTATTGTTGAGGCATAACCACTATCCCTTAAAAGTTTAAGAGAAGAGTTCATAGTTTTTTCCCCGTGAATAAAACGGGAGTTTAACAAATCTAGTAATTTAGTCTCGTCTTCCTTTACTAATCTTCCTTCTGATATTTCTTTTTGAATTTTAGTTGAAAGACTAGAAGTTATTTCATCAGGTGTTTCAAATAAACTTTTTGGTTTAACGCCTATAAAATTTCTTCTTTCTACAGCGTTAATAGAATTTCTTATGTGCATCGAAAGAGTTTCCTCAGCAGTACCGTAAAACTGCATAAGATCACTAGGGATATCTTCTATTGTACGTTCTTTAACAAAAGATGGTTTGGGAGTGTTTGTTTTAAAAGTATACCCCCTGATAACTTTATCTATGATTTGACTTTGAACGTGATCATCAATGCTTTTAGGATCAACCCCTTTAAACTTTGCGTAATCTTGTAGAGTCTTTGTAAATTTGCCTTGTAATTCATCACCTAAGTTTGCCTTTAAATTTTTAAAATCTTTAACAAAACGAGGAAAATAGTTATCCACTAAATCAGAAGGTTCAACTAAATTAGAGTTAACCAAATCATCTCCAAGTCCTTTAAGTAATCCTTTAGTTTCATTATAAGAAGGGGCTAACTCAGGAGCATACTTCTCTATAAGTATTTGAGCTTCTTTGTCCTTACCGTTAAACATATAACGAGTGAGATCATCTTTAAGTTTAGGGGCTAGTTTGTTCATACCTTCCATAAAAGGTTGAGCTTTGTTTAAAGTATCTGCTGTTTTTTTAGCAAGATTTGCTTCATACATTCTTAAACTGTCTGCAACTCTAGGAGATATGTTTTTTATGTTTGTGTATAAAGAACCAAATAAATTTTCAGCACCTTCAGATATTTTACGAACCATAGTTTCGTCTGTGGTTAAAGATACATTAAGAGCTTCATCAGCAGGATCGTGCAAACCAACGTAAGGTTTTCTTCCTATAGTGTTGTATGCTTTTTCTACCCTTTTAGGGTTAACGCCTAAATCATCAGCTATTTGTGGTATATCATCAGTAGATACCTTATCACCTTTTTTAACCCTTGCTTGTATAACATCTTCTACTTTGTTTACAAGTTTATTTGCACTACGTCTGGCTAACTTATCTACACCAAACTTTATAGCTCCTCCAGTAAGAGCAGTACCAGTTGCCATTAAAGCAGCCTTACCTAGATCAACTTCACCCTTAGTTCTAAAGTCTTCAGCAGCAGAAAAAGCACCACCTAGTCCACCACTGATAGCCATTACGCCTTTATATCCTGCACCCACAGGTAACAGTGTTGTAGGGTCTACAAGAGAACCTACAATTTCTCCTGCTGTACTTGCACCTGCTTCTTGAGCCATCATGTTAGGACCGTACTCTTCCATTAGCTCACGGTTTCTAGCCCTTACAATCATTTCTCTACGCTCTTGAGGGGTAGCTTCTGAATAACCTTTTCCGTATCTTTCGTCTGGTGGTATGTAATCAAAGCCGTTAGTAAAATCAAAAGTAAAACCACCCATAGGTATATATGATTCTATTATGTCACCAACTTTAGTAGGAAGACCTGTAGCTTTGTCGTACCCATATTTAAACTGTTCAAAGAAATCATTATCTTTATTTTTAACTATTTCACCATCTATTATCTGATCACCTACTTCAGCACCATCAATTCTAAGGTCTTCATTTGAATTTAAATCTGATTCAGTTATAGAGTAACCTTCTTTACGCTCATCCCCTTCTTTAGAAAATACACGAATAAGCTCCCCTTCTTCAATAACATCTCCGGGTAAAGCACCTTCTAATCTTAAGTCTTTATTTTTTAAGATGTCATCAGTAGTTATTGTATAAGGTTCAGCCATCTATTTTTTCTTTTTATATAATTTTGCTGGATTTGTTTCTTGAGTACTTGACTCCTTTGGTTTTTTAAGTTGTTGCAGGGCTAACTTCAAAGCTTGCTCAGGATCGCCAATCCCTTGTTTTGTCATTATATCCTTAGCTATTGAAAAAAGTTGTATTTGATCCTCTTTATCAATTTTTCCATAAGTGTTACCGAAATGAGCATCAATAGCGTCTTTCATTTTACCGCCATAGACTGCTAGAAACGATTTTCTTTCATTGGCAGTTACAATACTCGATTTTTTCGGTGTTGGGCTTTTTGTTTCTTTGTAGGCTTGTATCCGTTCATCCAACTTTTGTCTAGCTTTGTCTAGTTCTCTTTTAGATGCGCCCTGTTCTTCTAGTTCTTTGACTCTTCTTCTTGCTAGATCAAGACTTATTTTCTTGTCTGCTCTGTCTTGTTTAGCCACTAACTTAGTATGATCTAGTTTTTTATTTTCAAACGCAAGTCTAGCCTCCTCCGCTTTTTTCTTGTCACCTCTGGCAAGAGCAGACTCATATTCCCTTTGCGCTCTTGCTAATGCTGTTTCACTAGCTCTAAAATTTCTTTCCATTTGTGCTTGTTTAGCCTTAAATTCTTGACCTTGTAAACGTTCTGAAGATTGTCTCTTAACCTCACTTCGTTGAAATGAAGTACCATATTCATTTTGTTTTCTTTTAATAACATCTGCTGCTTCAGCTTGAAAACCAGAAGCTGCCATTTCATTAGCTATTGCATCATATTCTTCAGGTGTTATCTTTCCATCCGCTCCAGCATCTTTAAACATTTCATTCATACGAACCCTAGTTGATTCTCTTTTGACTGCTTGAGACAACCTAGGGTCCTGTGGCATCTCCATACCAAAGGCTCCCATAGCACCACCAAAAAGATTTCCAAGTGCTTGTCTGCCTCTCTCAGTAGCCTGAGACATCAACTGAGCCTGATAACCACCTGCTCTAGAATCTTGTCCTGCTTGTCTGATACGCAGTTCATTCTCTTGGTTCATTAGTTGCCTAATGTCCTGTGGTGTAGGTCCACTAAATAATCCTTTGACTGCCATAGCTATGCCTTCCTTGTCTTTGTTTTCTTCTTTGGTTTCTTTTTCTTGAAACCAGCTAACATGTTTTTATAGTCCTCGTCACTAATCTTACTTTTCTTTTTAGTACGAGAAATGTTTTTACGTCTTCTTCTGTTTATGTTTTCATATAATGACATTAGAAAAAACCTCCTCCCCAATCAGACGTAGAACCAAAATCAGAATCTACTCCAGTTTCTGATGTACCAATATCGTCAAAACCTGCATCAAAATCTGCCCAACCTACAGACTCAGCTAAAGCTTCAGCTTCATTTTCTGCTGCCTGTACAGCATCATTATACCCACCACCTGAAGCGTATACATCAGAAGCAACAGAGTTCCAAGCATCACCACTCATGTTGTTTAAAGAATCAATAGCTTGGTTAGAACTTAAATCACCATACCCTGAAGGCTCGTACCCAGAAGGTATACCGTTGTAAGCTAAAGAACCATATCCTAAAGGTTCCCCAGAAAGATCGTCAAATTTTCCATTGCCTTGAAAGTAACTATTTAAATTATTTGCAGTAACAAAACCTTGTGGAGTATTTACATACTCTCCTCCAAGACCTTTGTTTACCATGTCTTCAACCATGTTTGTCATGTTAAGCATACCCTCTTGCATACCTCCACCACCTGCTGATTTACTATCAAAACCAACTAAACCTTGATCTGGGTCCATAAATAAATTAGAGTCTACATTAGGGTTATAGTCGTGGTGTGCGCCCATAGCATTAAAAATACCACCAAAGAGACCTAAAGCACTACCTCCTAATCCTAAACCACCAGCAGATAAAACAGGCATCATACCTGCTGCAACTTTACGACCATTTATAAAAGAAGAGCTATCTCCTCTAGCTTGTCCCATGGCATCTATAGCTTGTCCAATTCTACCCGTACCACCAAAACTCAAAGAGTTTCCTGATATTTGTCCCAGTGCGTTAGGAGGTTCATAAGGACCATCAGAACTGCCAAAGCCAAAAATATCTCCTATATTAAAACCTGTTCCACTTTGGGATACTTTAGAAGCAGGAGACTCATCTACAGAAGTTGCTCCTAAACCGTTAAAAATATTTTCTATTCCATCTGCAAAACTAGAAACTGTGTCTGATATTCCTGTGGCTATTTGTCCCGGTACTTTACCTAGTTCAGCAAAACCCCGTGCAAACACATCACTATTTATTGAGGGACTAAAAGCACCGTTAGTTGATGCTATGTTACTAAAAGTAGAACTGTAGTCTTCTCCACCACCACCGTCATCAAGAGGTATTCTTCTTGGAGGTAAAGCAGGAAACAACGGTGCTACTGAAGATGAAACAGGAACAACCGCATTAGGATCAACTACTGCTCCTCTGTCAATAAGAAACCTTTGAAGAAATGGTGGAAGTGATGCTAACTCTGTAGATATTGCCATTATGTTACCTGCTGACTTCTTTGAGTAAATAAACCGCCTAGGGAACCAAGAGCGTTACCTGCTGTACTACCCATAGCTGCTGAAACATTGCCTAAGTTTTGTGCTGCCCCTGTTCTTGCTTGAAGACCTGAGGCTGCCAATCTTCCTAAGTCACCTCCGATACCTCTACCTAAATTAGCTTGCTGTAGTGGGATATTAAGAAGTCCAGTAGCAGTAGAAATATCACCTGTTTCTCTACCAAGTAAACTATCAATAAGAGATTGAGCTTGTCCAAATGATTGAGTACGTCTTTGATTCTGTCCTCTTAAAATTGATTCTTCTAGAGTACCCATTTGTTCTCTACCACCTGTGGAACCTAAGCGTCCTTGAGCAAGAAGCCTAGTCTCTAAATCTGTACGTAGCCTGTCTTCATCTCTTTGAAAAAATGGTTGTTGTTGTTGGTAAAATACATCAGCAGCTCCAAATGGATCGGCAGCTAAGGGAAGAAGCTGTTCACCAAATAGACCACTTCTGCTTAAAGCACCTTGGTAAATATCTTGTAGTTCTGGAGATAAATTAAGAAGTGCTGTTTGACTATCAGTATCAAACTCTGCTGTGCCTCCTATACTTCCAACACCAAAAGGTTGACCAGCTTCTATAGTTCTATCTGCTGCTTGATTGATAGATGATGCTTGTTGTTGAGCTGCGTTCTGAATTGCTTTTTGTTGCTCTCTAGCACCTAAGAAAGAAAGACCTCCTCCTAATAATGCTGAACCTAAACCGTCAAAAAATCCTGCCATAATATTCCCTTTGCTTACCTATATTTTACCTTATTTTACCCTGTTTTGTCAATACCGTTGTGGCTACTAAACTAGAGAAATCTCCCACAACTTCAGTAACCATCTTCATTTTTATTACCTTACCTGTTCTAGCAAGAGGTATCCTGTAATCTACAGGTCCCACTTTAGCAGTAAACTTAGATGTTCCAAATAAAGAAGTAGTAAGACCATATAAGGCAGCATCGTCATCTTTAGCTAAATTAAATGCTTTAATTAAAGGACTAGTTAAAGCATAATCTACAAACACTTGTAACGTTGTTGCACAACCTCTACCACCTATGTATGAAAAAATAGCTTCCTTTAATATTTTAGACACCGCTGGTTGTCCAAAATCTAACCACGTAGTAGCCCACGCATAGTTGTATAAAGATTTTGCTGTACTCCAACAAGCAGAGCCGTCCCAGATACCACCGGAATTTACACATGCTGAGGAGTTACCGTAAGATGCGGTGCTGTTAGATATTGTTTCATCATAATACCCTTCATAAGATGCTATAGTAGTGGAAAGACCTAAGATAAAATTACCATCAACAGTACCAACACCACATAAAGGTGCGTCTATAAAGTTCCAAGTAGTGATTCTAGGTATTGATAACTGAGAAGAGGATGAAAAATCAAACACATAAGCTAAGTTATCTTCAGGTACTAACGTAACTACTAAACCTTCTTCTTGATAATATATTGTTTTAACAGTATCTAAATCAGCAGTGCTTAAGTAAAAAGCTAAAGAGTTTCTAACTGATATAGATAAGTCCGTTAAAGGTGCTTTACCGTCTGTAGCTGTGATACGAGAAAGAGCCTGTAGACCTTCAAAACTCATAAATAAAACATCAGCACCAACGTAAACAATGTTATCCCTACCTGCAAGACCAACACCCTGTATTAATTCGTCTAGTGTCATTGTAGCAGGATTAGAAGCACCGCTGTAAATAGCTATATTGTTTTTACCAAAAATAGCTATCTTATCCATTATAGAAGCAAAACCAACTATTTCATCGGAACCCCATACAGTTCTTAAATCTAAAGAACCAGCAGCACCACCATTTAATTTTTCACCTATCAGGTTATCAGAAAAGAAAACAGTTCCGGGGTCTTCAGTAATTCCTCCGTACCACATACGACCAAAGTTGCCTAAGGCACATGAGGGGTTAAAAGTAGTCACAGCACTGTTAGCTGCATAAGCTCCTAAATCTTCTACATCATTCCAGTTAGTACCGTCAAAGTTAATAGGTTTGTGAGATTTTTGCACACCCCATAGTTCGTTATTAAAGTTAACCCATTGCCAATTAGAATCAGAAATAGTTTGAGGACTTCCCGAAAAAGATTGGGCAGTTAATGTTTCAGGGGTTGTTGATGTATCTCGTTTATATATTGCTGACCCAGAACCAACATAAAATTCTGTTGTTCTGTCTGATTTTACATACTCCCCAATAGATTTTATAGGGTTGGCAACAGTCTTAGAAATAGCTTTAATTCCCTTTCTAGGACCTATTCTTCCTTGAAAATCAAAGACAACGTTGGCTGCTTCAGTTAACCACTCAGGTCCCAAAGTAGACGCACTGCCTTGTGTGTTTAAACCTTTAGCCCCTAAGCCATCTAGTTTGGTAGGTTGTAGCTGTTTAACTGGCATACCATACAGTCTCATTTAAAGTTCTAGCAGTATCTTTAGCAATAAAATCAGCAAGCACAGAGTCAAATCTTGAACCTGCTAGGCTTGATCCAGTTCCCCCATCTTCTCCTCTTTCTGCTAAAGCAAGAGCATAGGCTCCTAAAACAACAGGACTTTCAGGAACAGTTAACTCTGTGGTTGCTTCTGTTAAGTCACTTTGAGGAGTAACTACATGTAATTTAATAGAAAAAACATTACTAGGAGTAGGATGAAAAGAAATAGTTGTGCCGTTTAAACGATAGTGACTAGGATTACCGTTTTGAGTTGAACCAATAAAAGAATAGTCATAAAAAGCACTGTCAGACATTTGAGTAATTTCTAAATTATTTGTATCATCAATAACTTGTAAAACTGTAGTTCTGTTATTGGCGTTAGGAATTGTATAATCTACTGTTCCTGCTACTGTAGGTAAAGTCTCTAGTGATCTTAAAAAACTCCATCCCCAAGCGTCCTCAACTGTTTGTTTAGTTTCATTAACTAAGTCACCTATTAACTTTTGATACTCATCTACGTCTGCTGAGTCATTTAAGTTACCTATCCAATCATTAGCTATTGTATCTTCTCTTAACCTACGTAGAACTTTATTTATTATATCTCTGTAGTCCATTACTTTTAATCCTCGCTTAAGAATAATTCTCGTTCTGCTTCTCTTCTCCTTAGAAGACCAGCTATAACTCTTTTTCTAGCGTACTTCCATTTTAGAAACTCATCGGCACAACCTTGGTAATTTTCACGGTTAAGTTTCATTCTTGCTGTAGATCGTTGAAAAGCTCCTGTGCCTACATTGTAAGAGAAGCTACATAAAGCTCCGTATTGGTTTTCTGTTAGAGGTACGTTAACTAAACGTGCTACTCTGTCTTCAGTGGACTTAAGATGATTTTCCATTAATACAGTAGCTTCTTCTTTTGTAATATCTTTGTGGTCTTCTGTAATACGTTTGTGATCAAACCCGTATATAGAGCCAAATCCTATTGTCCAAATACCTGCTACATCTTTGTAGGTCTTGGAAGAAAAACCTTCAAAGTCTTTTATTAAATCAAGACTTCTTTCGTTAATCATTTAGTCCACTTAGATACTAAACGTTGACCAAACCAAAACGAAACTATTACAGAAAATATACCAGAAATTTCTGTGGACCAAAGTAGTTTAAACAGTTCCACACTAATCATGTCAAATGCCGATAGTATTGTTAACAAAACAAACTCAAAGAAAAAGAAATATGTAATCAAAGGTCTTACCGTAGCAGATAGATTTACTACCCACTGGCTTGATCTTTTACTATCTGCTTGTGAACTCTTTTGTACCTGTACGTTTAATTCACCTGTGCTTTGTACAATAGCTTCATCTAACCTATCTTGAGATTGTTGAGCCATAATCTTAAGCTCATGCTCTTTATCCCTAGCATCTTGTTTTTGATCCATAAATGTTTTAAATATAGAGGGTCCCGTAGAAGTAACAAACCCTAATAAACTACCAAGTAATGTAATCATGTTTAAACACTCTCTATTGGTGGATGTTTGCCGTTGTGCATTTTTTCAATTTTTGTTATACGATCACCATTAGTGTGAGCCATAACAAGTATTTTCTCAAGTTCTCTGTTGTTTTTCTCAAGTCTTTCTGGTGACATAATTGAAGAAAGAACGTGAGTTTTTTGTGCATTAAGATCAATAGCGTTCTCTTGTCTATCTGTACGTTTATCTAAATCTCTTAATCTAGATTCATAATCAGATTTAATATCGTTTAGTTGTTCTATTACCGAAGCTAACTTCTGTTTCACTATGGTTGCTGCAGAGACAATACTAATCAGCATACCACCTACGGTTATTATCAACTTTGCATCTATCTCCATTACTAAGGCTTCGGATACTTATCTTTGACTGCTTTAATAACTTTTTTCCATTCGTCAATTCCTTCATGGTAAATCTTATCTAGCTGATCTCCAATGTTGGGATAATCATCTACCCTTTTTCCAATATAAGCAGTGGCAGATATGTGTGCATCGTACTCAGTTTTCCATGTATCGATATCTTCATCACTTGGAATACCACCGGGAAAATCTATGATCACACCACCATCTGTTGCCATGCCTGATTGGTGGTTATGTTTCCAACCAATGATTTCAGCCATGTTAGCTAATTTTCTCATCCCGAAATCTCCATTAAAGTAATTGTAGAAATTGAACGAACGTCATAATCTGCGCCAGCCGCGCCTTGCGGTTTGTTGACTGTCACAGTTCCGCTATATGTTGTTCCCATCATTGCCTGTAATTTATAAGTCGTCGCACTTGTAGTGTTAGGGCTATCCTCAAAAATAAAACTCAAAGGTTCCGCATGCAGACTGTACGGAGTACTAGCTATTCTTGATCCAAACGTGGATCTGTGACTGCCGGAAACAGTATCGTGAACACCAATAGCTGTGGAATCGCGCACCAATCTAGCATGTATTGTTCCAACGTTATTACCTAAAGTCACAGAACCTAATACTAAAATTTTACTAGACGAAGCTGAAGGTGTAATTGCTTGCGTTAATCCCGGCAAATCTTGATAGGTTGCACTTGATGATGACGTGATGCTTGAATCATCTGTCTTTACCATCGTTACTACTTGCAAAATTTTACCAACTCCAGCAACACCAGCCACGGATGAAATTAAAGACGGAGATACTTGTGTAACACTCATGATGACGGCTCCTCTGGCCAAGTGATAGGCTCTAAAACAGTGGTATCATTTAATGTGCTGGGCAGATCGCGAAGTAATTTTCGATATGCTTTCCACTCGTCAGATAACGTAAGATCAGGCATAGCTCGCCAATCTGTACCAGCTAGTTTGATGTTACGTTCTGATCGTAACTCTAAAAATGCTCTTGCCGAAGCTCCGTCAGCCCACGCCTTTTCTTTTGCATCCCTTTCTTTTTCTTCAGCCTCAGTAAAATCAACTTTTTGACCGTTAACTATATGATGTCTACTCATGCATTTTTCCTCTTGTATAAATCAAAAAATCCAGTTGCAATATTTCCCGAACCCGGCAAAAATTTTAACGCAGTATTTGCCTCGGCAGTTCCATATTTGCCTCCACCATTCACACGATAATAAGTCAACCCAGTATTGACTGTAACGCCATCATAATTGGCATATGTTTCAGTTGAAGCATTTGCTGGATCGAATAACGTAAAAATAAAATAGCTTTCACCTGTTGCATCTGAGGTCGCAGATGTATGCATGGGGTTAAAATTTGCTGTCACTTTTTGACCTCCAGAATTTCCCGCACTGTCTATTCGGTAATCGGCTGAAAGGTATCCACTTGTTCTGTATGTCGGGCCAGCAACCCCGACCTCAGCAATAACTTTTTGACTGTCAGTCCCAAATAACAAATTAGTTACAACAACTTGATAGTCATAGCCTGTCGTTAAATCTGTATAGCTAACATCTGATGTTGAAGAACACGTTGTTCGACTAACAAATTCCCAACCACCTCCAGCTTCAGCCCACGTTAAGCCTCCGCTTGCTCCAGATTGAGCTTGCAAAAAGGTTCCATTAGTCGGGCTGTTGCTAACTTTTAACTTAGCTTCCGAAACACTGTCACTTCCCATTTTTACTTCAGTCACAGAAGCATCTGCTGGTATTTGAAAACTGCCTACACCGAAGTATTGAACGACAACATTGTTAGATGCGTTAGGCGGTGGAGTGGTAAATGTGATAGTTGTTCCAGATACGGTAAAGTCAGTTCCGTTTCGTTGAACTACGCCATTGATCCGTACCACACACGCATTGGTCGTTGTACTGTTAGCCAACGTAAAGGCTGTTGTTGATGCGTTGCCTGTAAAGGTTTCAACATGGGCATCGTAAGTATCTCGTCCGACTAAAAATGTCATTCCTTCTTACCTTTCAAATCAGAAATTTCTTTTTCAATCGCTGACTTTTTTGTGTCATCCGTCTCCTCGATTGCTTTTTCTCGCAAAATAACTACCATTTTATCGATAGCTTGGTTCGTTGGTACTATTCTTTCGACAGCCATTTTATGCCCACTCCAGTGCTACAGCGTGAATCTTTTGATCTTTACCGTTGAAAGTTTTCAACCTGTATTCCAGCGCAGTTCCAGATGCTTGCCCTGATATGTCAACTAAACCAGATATAATATCACCTGTAGAAAGATCTGCTTCTTTTGTTAAGGTGACTTGTGTAAAAGTTGAACCACCATCTCGACTAACTTCCGCAGTAAAATCTGTGTTCAGTGTTGTTGCATCAAGAGGCTCATGCCAAATTGTAATGAAGGCTTTCGTTGGTACAGCTAGAGCAGTAAAACTATCCGATTGAATGACCATATTTTTCGCGGCGCCAGCACCGAGAAGAGTTACCTCATACAATCCAAAACGATAGTTAGAATTTTTATAGCCCGTTAAACGAAAGTATCTCCAAGCAGTCGAATTATGTGACATCGTATGCGTAAAATCGCCAGTAGTAACATTTGAACTTGTATCAAGTAATGTTGTGTAAGAACTATTATTATTTGAGCCTGTAAAAATTAATCTTGTCGTTTGACCTGTATCATTTGATTGAACAACTCGAATGTGAGTAGGCGTAGCACTATTTCCACTGCCGAGGTCTAACTGTACGTAGGCACCACTCATATTAGGTGAGTACCATTGACCCGATGATGTATTCCCGTCGCCTAAATTTCCAATTGTACCGCCTTGGGTATGAGAAGCACTCCAAGTTCCAAGCCCACTAGATAAATCATCTTGATCATCGGGCGTATAAAAATCGCCAGAAGCATCATAAACTTCATTCACCAGTTGAGCATCATTAGTAGCACTTTCGTCTTCATATTGATCGACAATGCCATCAACCATGTTGAATTTTACTAATGCAGAATTTACAGAGATGCGAAAAGCGTTCAGCATTATATTTGATTTTTCTTGTGCAGTTGCTCCAAGCGCGAGTGCGACATCAACAGGTTCGCCAGATGCATTGTACTGAATATTTTGATTAGCTGTACCATGTGCTAATTTCGCCAAGGTTATACTATTATCAGCAACATCCGTTGATTGAATTTTACTAGCGAAATTTCTGCCTGATAAAAAACTACTCATCTTATGTCTGCTTTAAAAAGCTGATGGTTGCTTCAAGACAAGAATTGGCACTTGCGTCCATCTTCATCGTCATTCCAGTTGTAAGAATTAACTTTCCTATAATTGGGTTAAAAGCATCATTTACAGGAATACTGACTTCTTTACAAAGTATTGCGTTGCTTCCTCCTCCTGATGCGTAAACTGTAACTGTAACACTACAGCTATCAGTAGCGTGAACATTAGCTATGTTACAACCAATTACTGTTAAAGTTTCTCCCGAACCAGCAGTCAACACTGTGGGATCACTAGTTGTAATATCCGCAAATGTTGAAGTTAAAACGTCTGCCATTTAATTATCCTCCTAAAGCTATTGCTAGTCCCACACCTACTCCTGCGGAACCGTTTACGAATGTTGAACCATTATGAACTATTGCTTGACCAGCTACAGGACTACTTATTGTAACATCGGTTAAGTTATTTAAAGACGTAGCTGCTGGTGTTACTTTAGCCCATGTTATCCCAGTTGAATCTAAAGAACCTCCCTCATCAGAAGTACATATGTAAATATGGTCAGCATTTACTGTTCCCTCTGTTATTACAATTAAAGAACCGGGATGCTCATCATAAGTATCAAACAAATCATCTCTGGCTGGAGAAGAACCTACAACGTAAATTCCGTTTTGTGAGGCAGTTGATTGATCTTTTACAAGAACCAAATCACCCGTGGATAACGTTACCCCGTCTAAAGTATCTCCATTGTTAAGAGCAGTAGCTATTGTAATGTTTGCAGTAGTAGCTGCTGTGACTATAGACCTGCTTGCCATACCAGCAAACAAATTATCTACATAAGTTTTATTAGTTAAATGATTAGCGTTACTTGGTGTAGTAGATGCTGTGATTGCCCCTGAAAAAGAACCTGTAGTACCTGTAACAGCAGCAGGAGTATTTGCACCCAGTATACCATCTATATTACTTGTTGTCAAGGTTGTAATTGTTTGAGATGTAGCTGTACCACCAACAGCACCATTAATTACAGGGGCCGTTAAAGTTTTATTTACAAGTACTTGGCTATCGTCTAAATCAACCAAAGTAGCATCTGAAACAGCAGTGTTAAACTGAGCTAGGGTACCTACCATTGTGTTACTAGCTAAGTTAATAGTTTTGTTTGTTAAAGCTTCTGTAGTAGAAGCACTTCCAGCTACGGTGGTATCTACATATGCTTTAATTGACTGTTGTGTAGATATTTTAGTTGCACTGTTTGAAGCCATGTTGTCTTCATCTAAGACAGCACTTCCAGACACACCTGTGTTTAACACAGCGTTTGTTAAATTTTGACCTGTTGTTACACCACCTGTAATATCTAACTTAGAATTAACTGCGGTCTGTATAGCTAGAAATTCAGTGTTGTAGTCTGCACCACTAATTATTTTTTCTGGATCAGTATTAGAAAGAGCATCTTTTCCAGACCATGTTATTTGAGTTGTATAGTTAGACATAGTTTGTTTACCCTCTGTAAGTTATATTCTTTGTCTTTCTTCTTTCCAACGCTGTAGGTTTTTCTTTTTTTTCTTGTTATTATCCACATCATCGCTGTTGTATTTATTTTTTACAAACTTTCCAGCAGTATATACTTTAACTGGTTTCATTGTATTACCCATTAGCTCTTACCCCGTTACCATTTACTTCGTGATCGTTAGCCCACCTATCCTCAGGTGACGTTAGTATTAAAGAAGGAATAGATATACTATGTTTAGAAACACCACCACATTCGACACATTTAGTTTTTTTGTTTCTGTCGTTCATGTACCTAAACTCTACTTGAACATTGTCACAAGACTTACATGTGTAATTATAATTTGGCAATTAAATCTCCTTTGAAATAGAACGGAGGTCCCTATTTCTAAGGACCTCCTAGTCTACTTATGTAGCAGGTACTACAAAAGCTACTGCAGCGTCATTACGTAGCTCACCTACGCCATATAGCGTGTCAGCAGTAAATAGATCGCCTAAGTACTCTTGCTTGTACTGAGTCTGCGAACGAACACCCATTTGCTCAACTAGAGCAAGAGCGTCCTTATGCTTCATAATGCCCACTCGCTGTGCATTACTATTGATGGAAGGACAGTTAGAGGATACATATACATCAATTCCGTAGATGCTTCCGATTTTACCTGTCTTAATTGCTTCACCGTTACCGATAAACTGTTGCTCAGTAAAACGGTTAATAGCAAGCATATCGTTTGCTGCAATCGGAGGTATGATTAAGCAACGATTATCCATAGGTATGTCAGCATTATCAAGAGTTAGGATCATCTTACGAATACCTGCATCTGAAATGTCTGTGGCGTTTGTAGAGTTACCTGTATATAAAGTAGCTCCGTCACCACCAATCACTGCTTTCTCATAAAGAGAAGCACCTGTACCACCAACTGTACCACCTTGGAAGCCCTCAGCAAGTGCAAACAAGTCATTATCAACTTGAGTAGCAAGAGCATATCCAGCATCGTCCGTGTAAAATCTACGGAGAGAGGATAGAGCCTGAACTTCAGTAATATCTTCGATAACTACTGAATATTCATAGTGTTTGTTGATACTCAAGTTTACTGTGTTATGTGTATCACCTTGTAAAACTACTTGAGTGTTCGCTGCTTTTGCGTTAGCAGAGCCACGAACAGGAGCAGGAATGTGAATGGTATCACCCTTCTTGCCATTGTGGTTAATCTTAGTAACAACGTTACCAAGTACCAAGTTAGCCTTATAACCAGCTATGACCTCATCGGACCATAGTTCAGGTATAAAGTTAGCTGCGGTTGTTACGGTCTGTTGACCAGTTCCTAAAGCCATAATTTAGCCCTTTCTTCTTTATAGGTTTTTATTTAACCCTCCCGTCTGCATAAGCTGCCAGAATTTCTGGTTGCAAAGCTTCATAACGTTCAGGCTGTTGAGTTCGGAGTCTGATTAGATCAGCCCTACGGTAGATTTTCTTACCGGCTGTGGATTCTGAAGAAGTCCTTGATACACCTTTGCCAGCTTTTAATGCTTGGTCTCTTTTGGTTGCCTTATTTGCTTCTGCCTCGCTAGTGTTATTAATCAGAGAGCGTTCTTTCCAGTTTCCTATAAGTTCTCTCGCTGAATTAATATCATAGTTATGAGCCGAAACGTATAACTGTGTACGTACTGGACTTGCTTGTACCCACTCCTGAAACTTGGGATCACTTACGACCTCAATGTAGTCAGGATGTTCATTTTGAAGTTGTTGAGTTGTGGCTTGGGCTACTTGAACCTTTTGCTGCTCTTCAAATTCACGGAACTTTGGATGACTTTCAATGGCTTTATTGACTGCTTTGTCAGGGTCATCGAAAAAGTCTGTTTCCTCTTCTTGAACTTCTGTTCCGCTTTGACTAGTGGTAAGTTGCTGTTGTAAAATTCCGTCTGTTAATCTTCGGAGTTCACCAATCTCTTGTCCCTTCCTACCAAGTTCTTTTTCAAGATTTTCATAGGAGGACACAATGTCTTCCATTGACTTGCCTTTAAACTTGTTCGGTAATTCAACTTCTTGAGGTTGTTCCTCTGCTTGAGGAGCCTCTTTTTCAATGTCTGTGAACTGCTCGGCTTGTTCCGCAGTTTCAACGGGTTCTTCAACAACTACACTATCCATATTACTAATCCTCCGTCTATAAAGATTATGGAGTTAAAAAATGTTGGAGTTAGGTTTCTAATTGTTCCAACGCTAATTTGGTGGTTTCCTCTAAATTAATAACCATATTTAGCATATCCACCTGACCTCTACGTAAATAGAGGGTCTTCTCATCGTCTATTGTTTGTATTTTTTCTAATGATTCTGCCATAGAGGTTAACTCTTCTGTAAAGAGGTCCCAAGCTTCATGAGAAAAAAGGTCTAGACGTTTCTCTAAAAATTCTCTATCAGTCAATTACTTACGTTCCATACGTGCTTTAGCAAGATTAAGTATTGTCTCTGATTGTAAATGTTCTACTTCAGGAATGTTACGCATTGTTTCTGATTGAATGTTTTGTGCGTCCATTCTTAGTTTTTCAATCTTAGCCATCTTCTCAGCTAAATTCATTTGTTTCTCAACCATACTTTCTTCTGATTGACTACCTTGTATTTCAGATTGTATCTTCATAGCTTGAGCCATCTCTTTAGTTGCTCCAGCCTTCATCTCTTCTATTTCCATCTGAAGCTTCATAAGCTCCATTTGTTGCACCATCTGTTGAACTTGTTGAGCTTGTGGGTCTGGTTGCATACCCTGAGCTATAGCCATCTTTAACTCTTCTCTGTTATTTAAAGAACTGTTTTCAAAGATGGACATAAGAAGTAAACCAAATGCAGGTGTTCCTTGTTGTGTCATAGACAACAACTGTATCATCTGAGTAGTCTCAAGTTCTTTAGCCATAATACCCATAGTAGAGTAAGCTACAAACTTGTAGTCTCCTGCTGGATAACGCTCAGGAGCAAATTGTATATATCTATAAGCAGACTTCTTAATAAGAGGTATCAAAAAGTTTTCTTGGAAGTTCATTATTGTACGCTTCTGTCGTTTAATCGAAGCTGCCTGAAGCATAGACATACCAGAAGCAGTGTTGTTTCTAGGGTTAGCTGCTCCGCTAGTTGCGCTGTCCATCGCTCCAGTACCCATTTGTACCATACGCTCTAGCTCTGCTGCTTCAGTAAACGTTGACTGTGCTACCTGTCCAAAGTTCAAAGGCATTAAAGTCTGCCTTGGATCACCGTTGGTCAGAATAGTCTTACCAGCTTTAACCTCAAACTTAACACCACGGGGTAATCTTGTGGCGTCCACACCCATCATAGGATGCGTTGTAAGGGCAAGTGCGTCTATTCGGGAACGTAACTCTGCATCAAGTGCCTTTTGTGGGTTGTAGCCCTTTTCTGCTATCCCTCTACCCCAGAATTTATTAGGTACTCTGTCCATTTGAAATGAAACAAAAGGACGATCACCCATGAGGTATGGATTTTCTGTAGCTTTGAGAACAGCATAATCGTTTGCTATGATGACTACGGCTTCTACAAGCTCATCTTCATCATAGTCAAACTGATCGTCTAGGGAACCTTGGCCTCCGTTTAAATATTTCTTAGGCACTCTTCCCCAGTACTCAGTAATCTTTACTTTATCATCATCGTCTGATCTTGAATCGTTTTCTTCATCAAATCCTAAGTCTGCTTTGTCGTAACTTCCTATAGGCTTGTCTTCGTATATTCCGTCCCTCATACCTTCTATTATTTCGTACTTAGGTTTAATCACTACTTGAGCAACACCTAGGGCTTCATCTATAGAAGTAGCTGATGGATCAATAGCAAACTCTTTAGGAGTCAAAGGATCAATACGAACTGTAGTCATGTCTTCTTCGTATACTACAGTGTCCGTAGTAAGAGTATTAGGTATTGCAGACTCACCTAGTTTTTTTCCTACTTCTTCGTCTACACTTATTTTTGCCACACCTGTGCCATATATAGCTGCATTTAACAATGCTTCGACAATAGCATCTTTTACTTTAGCTCTGTCAAAGTCTTCTTGGAGGTTCATACGAACTACTTTAATGTCCGTTGAGTCTTGATCGTTAACATCGTCACGTATATCAAAGAACTTATCACCGCCAAATATAGCTTCTTCTAGCTCTGCTACAGTAGCTTCAATGGCCTGTTGTGTTGCAGGAGCAACTAATCTTGAGTTTTCAGATGATCTTGTTTTATCTTCAGAAGCCCAAATACCACGCCATATACGATAGTATTCATCCCATTTGGTAAGATAATTAGTATTTCTGTGGTCTTCCCACTGTGTAACTTTATCTACGACCCAAGAACTTAATGAAGCTTGGGGGTCGTTGTATGCTAATTTAGTATCCTGCGACATCGTCTAATGGTTCCCATTCTTCTAAGTCTATTGACTGTGCAAAATCTGCTACAGATACTTGGTCTATGTAGGCTAGTGAGTCAAGTAAGTCATCATGTGCTAAATGGCTAGGAAAATCTAACATCTGAGTTATGAAGTGATGATTCCAATCTGCTTTCCTTAGCTTTATTTTACCATGTTCCATACGTCCTTGTAAAGCCCAAACTATCCTATCTTGCTTTTTTTTACCACCGTGGCTAACATCTGTTATGTTTATCCACCTGCCTTGACTTCTCATTTCGTCCTCAAGATAAGGCATTATGGCATTTTTTAACGCACCTGATTCAATACCTACTGTACTTGCTTCAACATCTTCTGCTACGTATAAAATCTTTTGTGCTGTCTCTTTGATACCCCATCTTCCGTGTAGAATATCTTTTACTAACCACTCATCCCCTACGATCTTAACAATAGATATTGCTGTTTCGTCAAGTTTAGAGGACTTTAATCCTCTTTCTTTATTAGATTTCTCAAACCCTGCCGGATCGACTGATATGACGTAATGACCATGCTTTTGACTTTTGATACTATCGAACTCATCATCATCAACATATTTAATCCACTCCTCTTTAAATATACCACCTGAGAAATTTTCAAAGGTAGCTTCAAATTCCTGTCTAAAAGCCTGAGTACTCATGGTACGCTTGGCTGCTTCTATTTCTACTGGGTCTAGAAAAGTATTATCGGTAGAATTAAACTGAAAAGCATCCCAATCATGTTTGTTTTCCTCTTTCTGTGCATCTACCCAAAGATCGTAGAAGTGATTTTTTCCTGCTGGTGTCCCTATAAATAAAGCTTCACCTTTTACGTCTGCTAAGGTTGGTCTTAGGATCATCTCCCAGACCTCTTGCTTCATTGAAGCGTACTCGTCCATAACAACATAAGCAAGACCCACACCCCTAAGAGTATCGGGACGGTCCGAACCCTTGAGATAAATTTTTCTGTCATTAACCAGAGTAAGTGTCGCAGTATTTTCGTGTGCTGATTTAATGACATCTTTACCTACTTCCTTCAATATAGACCAAAGAATATCCTTAGCTTGTTGAAACGTAGGTGCTACATAAAATACATCTTTAGAGTTACTTTGGAGTGCTTTAATAATTAACACCCATGCTGCTAAGTAACTTTTACCAAATCTTCTACCACAAGAGGCAACTTTAAATCTCTTGGGTGACTTAAATATTTCCATCTGAGCATCATGTAATGTGACTTTAAGTTCTGCCATTACTTTTCTTCTGTGTACTCAGCTTCTATTGTCTTGTAGTCTTCTTCCTCTTCTCTTTCGATTGCCTTAACACCTTCGACTATGATGTTAATACCTAAGTCCTGATGGTCATGTGTAATTTCAACTGCCTTGCTTGTTGGTATGATACGATCCATACACATTTTAAGACAATGCCTATCTCCCTCAAGTGCCATATCGATTACTTTCTGGACTATTTCGGGACCTTTGTTAGACATCAATTCCCTAGATAATTTAGTAAACTTATTTAGGGAACCTTTAGTACGACCATTTGGATTTAAAGGAGGCATCCCTTTATATAAAGCTGGATTACCTCTTTTCTTTTTCTTAACTGGCTCTTCTTTAGAAGAAGACATAAATATTTATTCCTTTTTGCTTTAACCCGTCTTTCAACTAAGTTGATAAAGATAGGAAGACAAATCAATTACTTAAGTGTACTTAAGTGAGTAGTACAAGTTATAAACTTAAATGTTAAACACTTAAAGTTAACCACTTTTGTATTTAAGTGTACTTAAGTAACTCAATATAAGTATATTGTAGCATATTTTCATTCTTAAGTCAATGGGGCCAGTGAAGTTTTTTTAACTTCTTAGGTACATACCGCGATTCTGAGCAAAGTCAAGTCAAAACTAGCTTCTTTTTAATATTTATATAATCTTTTTACTCTTTTGTGACACTTTTGCAACACATTAGACACCCTCCATTACTTACGGACTTTTTAGTAGTCAAGGTCCAAATTGCTTCTCATGTGGTCCTGAGGGTTTATATACAATAGCTATTGCTCTTTAAGGGGTCCCCCCATGCGACCACGGGTAAACAATGGCGATTGGACCACACAAGACCACACATGCAACCCAAAGGGGCAGAATTGGCATGGTTATTGCATAGGTCTACACTGGTATTCACGGTGTTAGGTGGTCCAATGTGGTCTGGAGAAGTACAAAAGAATGAGAGCATGATATATGCTTAGGACCACAATAGAAATTAAATGTAATTAAATGTAATTAAATTCAAATTAGCTATTGCAATCTGTTTAAACATAATATAAGCTCCAATTATATTTAAATAATTCAGAGGATTAAAGTTATGATTTATATATGGGTTAACGAAAATGACGGGAATGGGTTTGTTCCACATATGGAATTTGAAAAATCCGAATCAGATAGCACAGTTATGACTGACTGGCAGTTTGAAATACAGGCATTACGGGATGCCGGTTTTAAAGCAAAAAAAGGAGGGCCATTTTAATGAACACAATAATCAACGACACTCGCGAACAATGGCTAAACCGTGCTAAGGACGGCATGATTAAGACGGTGTTTAAACAAGCGGGGTATAAAGAGGAAGACTTCCCACAAATTAGGATCACATGTGCGCCTATTGGATCACGTAAAACCAAAACAATCGGACAATGTTATAACAATAGTTTAAGCGATGATAATACATTTGAGATTGTTATTAGTTCGGAAATTGATACTCCAGAGGAAACAATAGCTATTCTTGCACATGAAATAATTCATGCACTAGTCGGTCTAGAGGCGGGACACGGACCCATATTTCGTAAAGTTGCCCTAGCTATAGGATTGACTGGGAAAATGTCAGCAACGGTTGCGGGTGAAGCGTTTAAACAGGCCACTCAGGCATTATTAGTTAAACTAGGCGAATATCCACATGCCAGTATGAAAAGAGGCGAAAAGAAAAAGCAAACAACCCGCATGGTAAAATTAGAATGTGGAGATTGTGGGTTTATTTGTCGTGCCTCACGATCTGCTATAGAAGCCTCCGGAGAACCCACTTGCGGTTGCGGTGGTGAAATGTGGGTTGCTTAAGCTCTCTCATAACCCGTAACAAAAAAGGTTGTATCGTGTTTAAAAGCATGATACGACCTTAAGGCGGTAGTAAAACAAATTTTTTTAAAGGAGTTTAGATAATGGAATATATAGAAAGCGTTATGTCAATAGTAGCCTTAGTTTATGCTTTTGCTACAATTTTAATTTTAACACGTTTATAGAGGAGTTAAGAAAATGAATAAAGTATTTTTAATTTGTGACGATAACCATCCAGATTATTACGTAGGGCGTATTGAGAGAAAAGATAGCGAGTTGATCGCTGAAATACAAAAACTAAAAATAGGAGATATTTACCAGAATAAAAACTCAACTACACATCTTATAAGGGAGGCGTGAAAAATGAACAATAGTGAATTTTGGTCTTGCATATTATGGCTAACCGTGCTAACAAGCTTAATATTAACGTCTAATTTTTTTAATGAGTTACTCAAGGAGATATTTTAAAATGAAGGTTTCGAATTATTACAACAAACAATCAAACAATACATTGGTCGAAAGTTCAAAGGGTGATGTGTGGTTCTCATATAAAACACCGATAGCCTTTAGAACGTCAGAAACTGGGGTTGTCGTTAGACAAAACGATTGGTCTGCAACCACTGGTAAACATCTTAATAGCATCGACCCAGACAAGTCCAAAAGAATTTCTGGCGGTGATTTTATGGAACAATTAGAAAAAGCGGGGTTGAACTAATGTACGATATAGATTATAGATATGTCCGAAAAGATGGCGGGCAGACATGGTGTTACGGTGAAATAGAACCAGATAGTAATTTTGCTGTAACATGTGACGACGAAGACGACGATGGAATTGTTGCCGATATTGACACTTCTATTCATAATACATGGGACAAAATTTGTCGCTATTTGGAAACTAATTATTCAAATGAAATCGAAGAAATTGAAACTTGCTAAATAAAGGGAGTGTTTAAACAATGTGGAAATATAAAGTTGGTAGAAACGGATGGGAGCCAAACCCAGCTATAGCACGTAGAATAAAAAAGTTGGATAAGGTCAACATTGGATCACATGAGGGGCGTGTTAAATTCGGTTATAATTATTTACGATTTGTAAAAAAAGGAGTGTTTAAACATGGTTAAATTTATAATTGATTGTCCAGACTGCGAGGGAACGGGAGAGGATTTTAGGGAGTATTCTAGCGGTCATGGCGAGGTCATACAGCTAGACGGGGAATGTTTTTGGTGCGGTGGTAGTGGAAATCAAGAGTTGACGGATGCTATTTATACGTGTATAGAGGAAGTCTTAGCGGATTTCCCAATAAGTCAATATAACACAAGGAGTTTTGAAAATGGGTAAAGTTAAAGATAGGTTATTCGACATCTACGAGTCTCTTTTAGATGAAGGATTGAGTGAGGAGGAAGCTTCTAGACTAGCTTATGAGGTTTTCCAAGATCAAGTTTATGATTTAGTTGACAAGGAGTGAGTAGAGTGGCAGATTATATAATGATGGCTATGTTTTTAGCGTTAATGTTATGTGCATTTTCAGTATTGGGAGCTATATAATGACCAGAAAAGAATTGATAGAGTACTTAAAAAATTGTGATGCAAAATGGTTTGTATCTAATGAGGGCTATGGCTCTATAAATATTCAATTTCATTTAGAGGAAGAGCGTTTAAACACTTCCGATCAATTAAACTTCTTTAGTAGTAGAGGAGAGAACTAATGCCACCCTATAACTTCAAATCAACAGACACTATGATTCAAGATTTGTGGGATTTTCATTTTCATAGTATGTCGTTGACAGAACTTGTCGAGTTAGCCAAAAAACAACACGATTATAACTTGAGAAAAAAAGAACCAACAGAGCTAATTGATCAATATAAACAGGTGTTCGGTAATTGGTAACCAAAAGAACCTCTGTAGGGTACCTCAAAACGCTCTACAGAGGGCATTTAAAATTTATTTAGGAGTAGAATTAATGAGATGTAGAATTTGCAATACAAAATTAAAGGATTCGGAGTTGTCAAAAAAGGACAGCAGAGGTAATTTCTTGGAGACATGCGGAAATTGCATGGCTTCGGTGTACGAAAGTTTAGATGATTTTACACCTTTTTTAAAAGATATTGAAAAACCGCTTGACACGGATTAAAACTATCATTAGTATACTTAAGTAGTCAGGAGTTATTAACCTTAATCTTTACACTTAAAGTTAATTACTTAAGAATACTTAAGAAGAGAGGATATTATGTCTATTACTAAAAAGAAAAAACTTAACGGATGGAAAGTCAGGAATCCAGAGAAAGTAGTTCTTGACAAGTATTACCATCCTAAGGTATTTAAGTCTAAAAAGATTGGTCTCAGAGCTAAGGAAGCCGATCAAGAAGTAAAAGATTACTTAGAGGGTAAAATATAATGAACATATTCTATTTAGATAAATCATTTGCAAAATCAGCAAAGTATCATTGTGATAAGCATGTAGTCAAAATGATATTAGAAACTGCACAGCTACTGTCTACTGCACATAGAGAATTAGATGGCGATGAGTACGCAAACAGCATGGGCTTATACAAAGCAACACACAAAAATCATCCATCTGCTGTATGGGTACGTTCTAAAAAAGAAGCATATGATTGGACTTACATGTTATTTGTAAAATTATGTGAAGAGTACACAAGACGTTATCACAAGGAACATAAGACTTCGAGACTGATACCGTGGCTTTTAGTGGCTCCAGAGAATATAGAGCCGTATGATTGGTCTTCTATAAAAGATTTTGTACCGCCACCGCAATGTATGCCAGATGAATACAAAGATAAAGATACTGTCACAGCATATCGTAATTATTACAAAGGTGAGAAAGCGTATTTCGCAAAGTGGAATTATTCTCAAGTACCTCAATGGTGGGAACATGGGTAAATTTTTTTGGGTTGCAATGCACATAATTACGTGTACAATGATCTGCATAGGAAACGCTAGAGTAATGGGGTGGTTATAATGTACGAAGTAAAACAAATAGAACGGAAACAGGCATTGGATAGGATACTTGACGTACACTACCTACACCGTGTTCCGTCTATAAGTTTCACTTACGGATTATTTTTAGATGGGGAACTAACAGGTGTGATTACCTACGGTTCTCCGGCTTCACCTCACTTATGTCGGGGAATTTGTGGGGAAACGTTTAAACGGAGCGTCATAGAATTAAACAGGTTAGTCTTAGATAATAACCAAAAGAACGAGGCATCATTTTTGATCGCTAACTCCCTTAAGTTATTACCTAAGCCCAAGATTGTTGTTTCATACGCAGACACAGCACAAGACCACAAAGGTGTTGTCTATCAAGCTACGAACTGGTTGTACACTGGTTGTAGTAAACCTAGAACAGACATGAGGGCAGAGGGCGGTAAACATCCTAGGCATCATGCCGGAAATAAACTTGACAGAGTGTTCAGAAGTGGTAAACATAGATACGTAATGTTCATAGGGAACAAAAGAGAAAAGAAAGTGTTTAAACAGTCTCTTAATTATAAGATACAGGAGTATCCTAAATGAATCCAGAATTTGAAGAGGAGTTAATAGGTTTGTTGGTAAAATATTACGGAACAAATTTTATTTATAGCAGTGACCCAGAGAGAAAAGGTCATTACATTAGACTTAATGTATGGGAGGAGGAGGAGAATGAGTAATATACCCTTGATACACAAGCAACGTTTGTTGCAAAAGATTTACAGAAATGTAAAACTTGATAAGAGAGTCTTGACATACGAAAAGAAACCTATTACACTGAAACGTGTAGATATAAAAGTTTAGAGGTGACGAGATGAAAGTTTATTTAGTTTTACAACATGACGGTTTTGAGTATTCCCATGTAGCGGGAGTATTCGAGAGTGAGGATTTAGCAGAAGAAGCTAGAGACCTCTACACAAGTAGTGACCAAGGACTTATGTTAAATTTTTATGTCAAAGAATTTAATGTTGAAAAAAGTCTTGACAGTCATTTTCCTTACGTATATACTACAGAAGAGTTACATTAACCAACAGGAGTTTAGACATGATTACAGAAGGCGTAGTAGCATTTAGCAATTTATCCGAAACAGAAAAGTACAATGGTCAGGACACAGGTAAGTTTTCCATTGTGTTGACCCTTGAGGAAGACGAGGCTGGAAAGCTTTCGGATGCTGGTGTAAATGTTAAAGAGTACAAGAACCAACCACAGCGTAAGTTTGTGACAAAGTTTCCAGACTTTCCAGTAATGGATGCTGAGGGAGAGGTGATTGCGAAACACATACCGTATGGTTCTAAGGTACGTGTGTTGTGGGAGCCGGGCAAACCACACCCGACTCACGGTGTTGCTCCGTACTTTAAGAAGATTAAAGTGCTTGAGTTAGCCACACATGAGGGCGCAATGGCTGAAGGTGATGAAGAGTTTTAACCCTCGTTGACTTAACTAGGAGCCTAGGGTAAAACCTAGGTTCCGCTTTTTAACAAGGAGATTATTTTGTTGCAGAAAGTTTCTAAAGTTACAGGCAAGAGTGCGTGTCCTAAGTGTCGAGAGAGTGGTAACGACAGATCAGGAGATAATTTAGTTTCCTACGATGACGGACATAAATACTGTTATGCTTGTAATTACACAGTGTTTAAACAGGATGCTTTTGAGCAACCTAAAATAATTAAAACAAAACGAGGATTTGAAATGTCAGGTGTAAGTGGTGCTATAAGAGATAGACGTATATCGGAAAGCATTGTAAGAAAGTTTGGAGTTACTCTGGAGAAGAACGCAGATGGTAGTATTGATAAACATCATTATCCGTATCATGACAAAGATACAGGAGAGGCGGTAGGTACAAAAGTCCGTACAGTAGCAACTAAGAATTTCCACGCTACAGGGACACTAGAGAATACTGGATTGTTCGGACAACAAATATGGCGAGAGGGTGGTAAATTTGTCACAGTAGTTGAGGGTGAGTTAGATGCCCTAGCGGTGGCAGAGATGTTTGACGGTAAGTGGCCCGTGGTATCAATCAAGACAGGTTCCGCTGGAGCATTGAAGGACATCAAAGCTAACCTAGAGTGGCTAGAAACTTTTGAAAATGTTGTGATCTGTTTTGATATGGATGATGCTGGAAAGCAAGCAGTAGATAGCATACTACCATTGTTCTCTCACAACAAAGCAAAGGTTGTTTCTCTTCCTCTTAAGGATGCTGGAGAAATGTTACAGGCCAGTAGAGTTCAGGAGTTCGTGAGTTCATGGTGGGACGCTAAACCCTACAGACCAGTAGGAGTAGTGTCGTTCGGTGACGAGGAGTGTTGGGATGCTTTCATCAAACGTGGTACAGAGGAGATCATACCTTTACCAGATGCCTATGGGTCATTGAATGTGATGATGAATGGTGGTTTAGCCACAGGTGAGGTCACTGTGATAGGCGCTTTAACTTCAATTGGTAAAACCACAATGGTATTTAATCTCCTTTACGACATGGTGTTACAATCAAATAAAAAGATTGGTGCAGTGTTGTTAGAGTCAGACCTAGGGGAGACCATTGAGAAGATTGTATCGTTACATAGTGGTGAGAACATTAGTATAGTCCCATCAGAAACTAGGGACAACTCTTTATACCGTGACTTCTACGATGACTTCAAAAGTAAATCTAATGTGCATATACTGAAGCACCTAGGTTTCTCTGATGTTGATGCGTTGTTCTCTAAGATGAGGTGGATGGCTGTGGGTGATGACTGTGATGTTATTCTTCTTGACCCTTTACATGCAGCAGTCAGATCAAATGAGAATGGACAGATAGATGAGTTTATGGATAGATGTCTTAAGTTAGCTAAGGAGACAGGAGTATCTATTGTTATCGTGTCACACATGAGGAAGCCTAACGTCAAAGACCCACACGATGTCAACGAGTACGACATGAAGGGGTCAGGATCGATCAATCAGATAGCCTTTAACACAATCTTACTGAGTCGTGACAAGATGTCTGAGGATCAGTACACTAGAAACTCCACTAAGGTACAGCTAGTGAAGTGTCGTAGGACAGGACGCACTGGACACGCTGGATGGTTGTACTATGAGGAAGGCACAGGTCGTATGGTTGCTGGTGTGGAACCTAAAGTAAAGGCGGTAGAAGATGAAGAGTTCTAAAAACAGAGAAGAATATCTTAAATACCATCGTGATTATAATGAAAAAAGAAAAGACGAAAACAGACAACAAGGTTTTGATAATAAGTTTAAGTACATGATGGAAAAAACGAAATGCAAGTGTGAAATATGTGGTGAAAGATTTCCTATTGATGTTCTAGACGTACATCATATAGACCCCGCTAAGAAAAAATTTAGTGTTAAAATAGACAGGTTTAGAGGGATGACAAAAGAAACTGTTGACGAGTTAGCCAAGTGTGCTATACTATGTTGTAACTGTCACAGACTTGAACATATTGCATTAAAAAATGGTGAGACTTTAATCAATGACAAAGAAGCTTATTCTAGATATAGAAACCACCGCTTTTCCAGTTACAAAGGTTTGGATGATCGGGACGAAAGACATACAAACGGGGACGAAGAAGAATTTCCTTATGCCCCTATCTGAAATAAAACAAATACAGGAGTACATTGATGGATTTGATACTATTATTGGTCACAATATTCTTGGGTTCGACTCCCCTATTGTAGAGAAGTTCTTAGGCGTAACGTTTAAACAGCATGAGATTATAGATACATTGACTTTATCTAGGCTTTATAACCCACAGCTAGAGGATGGACATTCTCTCAAAGCTTGGGGAGAAAGACTTAAGTTTCCTAAGGGAGACCATGATGATTGGACTAAGCTAACACCTGAGATGATTAAGTACTGTGAACAAGATTGTGACGTAACTCATAAAGTTTATGATTTACTTACTGAAAGACTTGAGAAGTTTGGTGATACGAGTGTAACTCTGGAACATGAAGTACAAAAAGTTATCGCTAAACAGACCGAGAATGGTTGGTTACTAGATCAGAGAAAGTGTGTTGATTTACTAGCCAGATTGAAACAAAGAAAGATGGAGATAGAAGATGAAGTACACGAAAAGTTTAAGCCGTTACCTGTTTTTGTTAAAGAGATCACGCCTAAGTACAATAAAGATGGCAGACTCAGCACTGTGGGTCTTAAGTTTCTTAGTGATTGCGACAGGGGCTTTGTATCTGGTTCATTTAGTAGAATAGATTGGCCCGAGTTTAACCTAGGTTCTAGGCAACAGATCGGAAGATACTTACAGTTTTTCGGATGGAAGCCTGAGACATACACTGAGAAGGGAAACGTAATTGTCGATGAAGCAGTCCTTAGTAAAGTCAAGAAGATACCTGAAGCTTCTCTTATCGCTGAGTACTTACTGGTACAGAAGCGTATGGCACAGATAGATTCATGGCTAGAAGGAGTAGAAGAGGACGGAAGAGTTCATGGTTACGTTAACCCTATCGGTGCTGTAACGGGACGTATGACACACAGCAGTCCCAATATGGCTCAGGTTCCAGCGAGTTACTCACCTTACGGTGGCGAGTGTCGGAGTTGTTGGGTAGTTCCTAAAGGTTACAAGTTAGTAGGTGTTGATGCTTCAGGATTAGAGTTGAGGATGTTGGCACATTACATGGACGATAAGGAGTATACCCATGAAGTTATTAATGGAGACATACACACAGTTAATCAAAACTCAGCAGGACTTACAACAAGAGACAACGCAAAGACTTTTATCTATGCTTTCCTATATGGAGCGGGGGACGCTAAAATCGGAAGTGTTGTTGGAGGCAATAGCAGAGATGGGGCAAAGCTCAAGAAAAAATTTCTCGACAACACTCCGTCTCTTAGAGACCTTAGAGAAAGAGTTGAGCGTAGTTCCCAAAGAGGATACCTCAAAGGACTTGACGGAAGAAAGCTAATCATAAGATCAGCACACGCTAGTTTAAACACTCTCTTACAATCCGCTGGTGCAATTATTATGAAAAAAGCCTTGACACTGTTAAATGAGTATGCGATACTACATAGTATAGACTATAAATTCGTAGGTAATATTCACGATGAATTTCAAGCGGAAGTTCGGGAAGATCAAGTAGATAATTTTGGATGGTTAGCTGTAGAGTGTATTAAGTCAGCGGGTCTAAAGTTTAACTTAAGATGTCCCTTAGATGGGGAATATAAAATCGGAAACAACTGGGCTGAAACCCACTAGGAGATGACATGAGTAAAACATTAGACACACTAGTAGAAGACATCTATACGTTGATGAAGAATAAAAACACAGCTAAAGGTGTTGACCCTGAAGCAGAGATAGAGAAGTTCGGGGAGTCACTTAAGGACCTAATGAAGAAAGAGTTCCTACCTTCTAATCACCGTTATGATGGACGTAAGCTAAGGCTGTCTGCTATAGGCAAACCAGACTTACAACAATGGTACTCAGTGAACAACTACACTGGAGAGAAACTACAACCACACACCTTAATCAAGTTTATGTATGGTCATTTGATTGAAGAGTTTCTTCTCATGCTTGTTCGTATGACGGGACATGAGGTTACCGATGAACAGAAAGAAGTGTCAGTAGGTGGTGTTAAAGGACACATGGACTGTAAGATAGATGGTACTGTGGTTGACGTTAAGTCTACAACTGCTTTTGGTATGAAGAAATTTAAGGACGGAACTTTAGCAATGAGTGATGACTTCGGTTATGTAGATCAGATCAAAGCATATGCTCATGCAGAAGGTGACCGTAAGTGGGCGTGGTTGGCTATGGATAAACAGAATGGTACTCTGGCGGTGCTTGAGTATGACTTAGATGATACTAAACATCCCATGTATAAGTACTACTCAGGTGACATTGAGGAGCGTGTGTCACATGTAAAAAAGTCCGTAGAGCAGGAAGACCGTCCTGCGCCATGCTCTTCTCCAGTACCCGATGGGCGTTCTGGAAATGTAAAACTATCTACTATGTGTTCTTACTGTCAGTACAAGGCACATTGCTACCCAAGCTTAAGAGCCTTTTCTTATTCTACTGGTCCAAGGTTTTTGACCCAAGTAAATAATAAGCCACAGGTTCCTGAGATTAACCTTAACAAACAATAGGAGATACTAATGGCTAAAGAGTTTAAAGTTATCAACACCCCACGACATGATCGTTTTGAAGAAGCAATAACAAAACTTCTTAATGATGGTTGGGAACTACACGGAAGTCCTTTTGTTTCTCAGACAGGAGGGATGACACAGGCTTTACTAAGGGAAGCTAAGGCATCGTTTAAACAACCTGCTAAGGCTAAAGCCAAGACTAATGAAGTATCGTAACAAGTTTGAAGCTCAAATTGCAGAGGTCTTAGGTGACCTCTGTAGTTACGAATCAAAACAAATACCTTACATAGTTAATAGAATGTATATCCCTGATTTCATAGGGATGAGAGGTAAGTTTGAGATTTTAGTTGAAGCTAAAGGTTACTTTAGAGTTGGAGACATCCAGAAGTATAAAGCAATTAGGGATAGTCTGCCAAAGAAAAAGCAACTGGTGTTTTTATTATACAACCCATATAAAAAAGTAAGGAAGGGAAGTAAGATGAACATGGCAGAATGGTGTGACAAAGAAAACATGAAGTGGTACACTCTGGAGAATATCAAAGATGCCTTTACCAACTAAACAATTCTTGAACAGAGTATCTAACTTAGCAGAACCTTCCTACTTGTGTGAGGTTCTTAATATAACTTCCGAAGATTTGATAGAGAGATTCGGAGATTTAATAGAACACAACATTGAAGACCTCAGAGAAGTTTTTGACGTTGACTTAGAGATTGAGGAGTAATAACATGGCTGACTATCCTGAAGACATGATGACTATGATGATGCCTGACATTCTTGTAGTTCGTATGGAGCAAGTACGTAAGCTCATTAAGGACCTAAAGGATGCTGATGACGTATGCGCTCCTTTACTTATAGACGCTATTGACATTCTTTTACAAAGTTGTGAGGTTAAGGAAAAGCCTAAGATAACTCATGAGGGTTATGACAACATAACTCCTTTGAATTAGGAGAGTAACATGAAGACATTATTTTTGATAATTATAATGGTATATCACGATGGTAGTTTAGGGTACGACATACAGCAAAACCATGTTGACTTGGATATAGAAAGATGTCGTAAAGTGGTAGCACCTCAATTTGTATATAAATATCTCAACAGTGGTAAAGTAGTTGACATCACTACCAAGTGTGTTATAATGATTAAACCAGTTGAGAAAAAAGATAAAGAGGAGAACAGTGTTGAGCAACCAAGTGTCTGAAGAAAAGTTTTTCCCTGATGGCAACAACGATCCAGTAAACAGTCCTTCACATTATAACATGCTGGACGTTGAAGCTATTGACCTGATAGAGATGTCCATGACTAGGGATGATTTCTTAGGGTATCTTAAGGGAAACGCAATGAAGTACATAATCAGGTACAAACACAAAGGTAAACCTGATCAAGACATAAGCAAAGCAATTTGGTATTTAGAGAAGTTAAAGGGGAAAGTTAAAGATGGAGAGTGAAATGCACTACGGTATGACATTGCCAATCTCAGAAGAGATAGACACAGTTAAGTACAGGCAGACAGGTGAGGACTTCTACAGTAAAGTAGTACGTATAGCTGAGTCCCTTAAGGATAGCCCTGATCACTTTGAGAACTTCAAGGATGCACTTAGGCATCTTAGGTTTCTACCTGCTGGTAGGGTACAGAACGCTATGGGTGCTGCAAGACAGACCACAGCTTACAACTGCTTTGTAAGTGGTGTTATAGACGACAGTATGGACTCTATCATGGGCAGAGCCACAGAGGCTGCAGAGACTATGCGTAGAGGTGGTGGTATAGGCTATGACTTCAGTAGGCTACGTCCCAGAGGAGACAGGATCAAGTCTCTGGACTCTAGGGCATCAGGTGCAGTAAGCTTTATGCAGATTTATGATTCTGTCTGTCAGACCATAGCCTCTAGTGGGCATCGTAGAGGCGCACAGATGGGTGTCTTACGTATAGACCATCCAGACATTGAGCAGTTCATCACAGCTAAGAATAACGGTACAGCATTAACTGGTTTTAATATATCAGTAGGTGTGACTGATGAGTTCATGAGATGCCTAGAAAAGAAAGAACCATTCCCTCTACGGTTTGACGGTAGGGTGCATGAAGAGGTAGACCCTGTAGCACTGTGGGACATGGTTATGCGTAGCACATGGGATTGGGCAGAGCCGGGAGTGTTGTTTATAGATACCATTAACAAGATGAATAACTTATACTATTGTGAGAACATAGAGGCAACAAACCCATGTGGTGAGCAACCTTTACCACCTTACGGTGCTTGTCTTCTTGGTAG
>Ga0181420_1000050_pt1 | contig 36966 bp, 19 predicted proteins | sample 43SPOviralmetaG_FD_130145 | JGI IMG/M metagenome (GOLD analysis project Ga0181420, IMG submission 130145) | Marine viral communities from the oligotrophic San Pedro Time Series (SPOT) site, San Pedro Channel, CA, USA - 43 SPOT_SRF_2013-05-22 | ecosystem: Environmental > Aquatic > Marine > Strait... | reverse complement strand
TAATCTATTTCCTCATTGTTATGAGCAAATATTAATATTCCTTTACTCTTTGTCGTCATCAAGTTCCAAATCTACCAATTTATGAACTTTGCGACTCTGCTTCATTTTTGAATATTCTGCGTGATATTCGTTTGTTGCTTCAAAGTATCTTGATAGAATTTCCTCTAAAAAATCTTCTAAACCAACAATTTCAATAGGGTTGTTGTACACATCTAAAAGTATTGCTGTGTCGTGTCCCTGTTCTATTAATGTTTTTACAAAAGAGATTAATATTTGTGATATCTCGAATGTGCCACCATTAATACTATAATTTAATAATGTTTGCACTTTGGATTTAAGTGCATTGTGTTGAATATTTAAAGTTGTTCTGTAATTAGAAAACTCTAATGCTTTGTTAAGTTTAGACGTCATAGCAATATTTATCAGTCAAAAAAAAGCCAGTTACAACGAACTGGCTTCTTTAAATTTGCTTATTACAGGTTAGTTACTGCGGAGTAAGATGGCGCACTAATAACAACACCGTTATTTGCACGTTTTGATGTTACAGTACTTACTACAGTACCGTCAACACTATCTACATATCCGACTGAGTCATCTGCGTTACCGTCAACACCGTCAGCACCAACACCATCGCCCAATGCGTGGTCATCTCTAAATCTTACCTGGAATGTTATAATTGTTGGATTAGTTGTACTGTTGACTTTTGCTCTTATTAAGTAATAGTTACTTGCATAAGAACCTGATCCATACTTGGTATATAAGTCTTGATAACTTGCTGTTAGTTCATAAAAACCTTTACCAGCACTTGTACCTGTTGATCCTGAACTTGTTAAGTTGTTAAGGTTAAATGATAATGTACCCATACTACTTAGTAGTGATGTCCAGTTTGAATTCTGAGAACCAATTGTTCCTGCCGCACTACCTGATGTACCACCTGAACGTCCTGCTGTGAAGTTTATTTCTCCTCCACCGTTGAAAAATGCTCTAGCATGTGCTTCACTACTAAATGTAGTAGTAAACTCATGTGTAATTTGTGGTGTACCTGAACTACCCCATGCTGTTGTTCTAGTAGAATCACCAAATGCTCCAGATGTTAAACTACCACCAGGAACAGAAAGTCTTGCATCGAAACATAACTTAACATCGTCCATTAAGTTACTCCAATCACTTGCTGAGATTGTATTACCATCTACTTTATCTGTTGTTGTTGAACTATTTAAAGAAAGACCTAGGAATGTTCCTATAGCCTGGACCTCGTCTTGCAAGTTTTTGTATCCGTTATCTGTACTACTTGCATTAATTGTTTCGCCTGTTGCGGCGTCTAAACTACCAATCGATTGATTGTAGCCGTATATTGAACTTGCTGTGTATGTGCCTACTGTATGGTCTGCAGGCGTACTTAACTGCCTATAGACGTTTGATTTAATTAAATCGTAATCAGAGTTTCCAATCACATCACCTGTTACAACTTTGGTCATGTTGAATCCACCTGTTACTGTTACACTTGCTCCACTTGGCATATTAAACTCCTACTTCTTTGTTTCTTATATTTATCTATTTTACACCGACAACTGCTTCTACTATGCCTTCGTTGCCGTCATTTTTGTCTTGTAAACTTCTACCTATTACTGCTCTAGTATCATATTCTTCATCACCTAATGCCCATGCTAATCCAGGAACGTCAGAACTAACTAGTCTTTCGCCTTTACTAACTTTACCAATTACTTTAACTGGAACTCTTCCTGTCATTGCTACTGGTAATCCTTCTGCTTCTGCGTTCATTAAGTATGCTGGGCTTGTTGATATCACGCCAAATACATCTGTATCTGCATGTGCTGTAGTCATTGTAATTTCTGCATCGCCACCTAACTTAACAACTGTGCCTGCTTCATAGTCTGCATCGGAGGAATAAACCTCAGCCATATCAGCATATTGAGCCGTTGTTGCTACACCTTGGAATGTTGTTGCATAAACATTAGCCCACTTATTACCACTAGCACCTAAGTCTCTAGTATTGTTAGCATCACTAGTGAATCCTGATGATAAACTAGTATCAACGTATGCTTTAACAGATTGCTGTGTCGGAATCTGTGTGGCACTATTTGATGCCATATTGTCTTCGTCTACAAATTGGGTAACAGTAATTGTACCGTCGCTTAGTGAACCCCATTTAATAGTTTGTCCTGTTGCATCTAAACCTGCAGTTGAAATAATTTCTGCACTAAATGTTTTAGCACCTGCCACAGTTTGTGTTCCAGTTGTTCTAACAACTGTGCTGTCTACTGCTATAGTTTGACTTGCTGTACTTCCATCATAACTAAAAGATGTAATACCATCGCCTTGTGTTAAAGCATTTGCTAGTGCAATATTCTGTAATGTTCCTGTTGATGCATCAAATACCACTGTACCACTAGAGTCTTGTAAATCAAGTCCTCTTATTCCAGATGTTGTAATATTTTGTTGAGCAGTTCCTGCCGCAGGATTAACTGCAACATTACTAATAAATGCTGTGTCCATTGGATTTGCACTAGAACCAATTGTTTCAATAGTATCTGCACCAAATCCAATTATAGTACCTGACATATAGATGTCATCCACATATAATGTTTTAACTGGATCGTTTGTTGTACCTACGGATAATGCCGCATTACCTGTTGATTGAATTGTATGGTTTTGAACAGACGCTTCTGCTGGATCACCAATTACAATATCACTACCTAAATATAGGTTATTAAATCTGTTTGTTGTACTACCTAAGTTTACAGCATCTGTTGAGCCAGGAACAATAGCAGTACTACCTGTATGGTAGAAACCACTTGCTGGTAATGTTGTACCACCTACTAGTAAACCATTGGCACTATCTGCCTGTAAGGCAACGTTTGCCAAACTAACTGCTGTTGTAGAGTAAGCACGTCTTAAGTTCATACCAACTTTAATATCATAACCCATACCGTTAGCATCATTAAATTCTGCATTTAGGTTAACTGGTGAACTTTCACTGTCTCTGTAACTAGTTGATAATGAACTAGCATCTACTGTAAATGCATAGTCACTGAATATACACATAATGGTTTCATTACTAGTATAACCTGTATCAGTACCATCGTTTATATAAACTAGTGCCGCAACTGCTCTTTTCTTACTTGTAGTATCTGTTAAGTACAATGTTCTAAATCTTGTACCATATGTAGTTCCGCCTTTCTCTGAAGACCATCTACTTGTAACAGTACCAGGATATGAAACATCATTCCATGTACTGCCATCATAAATTCTTTTCTTGTTGTCAACTGTATCGAAGTATTCTGTCCCTTGACCTAAGTCTGTGGTAGGAGCCGAAGAAGCAATTAGAGGAGTTTGCCTTCTCCACGCCGTCCCATCATATACTCGCATTGTGTTATCACCGGTACTGTACCAATGTTGACCTTCTAATGCTGAATCACTTCTAGCAGTTGGGCTAGAATCACTTGCAAAGTTCTCTAGCATCCATATTGTGTTTTCAACGAAAAATTGACCATAACCTGATACGTTTCTGCCTACAAGTGCTACACCATACTTAGTGCTTACCTCACCCGTTGCAATAGTGATTGTATCGTTAGTGTCAGTCGTTTTTACTGAATACGTCATTCTCTATTTCCTCTAATTTAGTTGAACTCGTACAGTATATACGATTTCAATTTCTCTGTTTTTACTTTTTTGTACTGGGTGAAAAATAACATGTGTCAGTAAAATACTGTCGTTTATATCGTCTGCATATGATAACAAGCCTAGTTCATCAAATACATATGAACCGTCATTTGTTGTACTTGTATCAAATGCGTCTGCATCACTAGGTTCATTGTATCCTAGTGTACATGTAATTTTTAAGTCTGTATAACTTGGTCCTGGTATAACTTCGATTTTATCCGTCGCCGTGCTATTACTAACTACTTTTTGATATGTTCTAGAGTATAACGTACCACTAGATTCATAACTCTCACTTACCCTTGGAGATTTATATATAACTTTTCCAGCAGTATCTACACTTGTTGCTCCATTACCGAAGCCCATAAAATGTATGTAGTAGTCACCTAACTTGTCTGTCATTGCTCTAGCAATTATATTCGCCATGTTACCATAGTGAATAGCATTTCTTTTATTAACAAGTTCTTCACCGGATTCTTTATCTCTAATCAAAATATGACCAGACATTTTTAAACCCATAGTGTCATCTATTGGTGTTTCTTCTGCTTTATCTTTTTTAGTTTTATTTAAATCTTCCATGCTGTTATTTATCACTTTTCATTAAAATATGTTTTTATGTAGAACCTTTTTGTATAAATCCTACTATTGTGTTTTCTGTGGCATCACCTGATGTATCACATAAACTTACAGTAACATAACTGTTATCTGCACTTGCATTGACATCACTAGTGAGCCAATTTAAATCTTGTGGGTCTCTAAATCCTGAAAGAGCAATGTTTTCTGTTTCTTCACCATTATATATTTGTGAGCCAGATGCTATTATTGGATTAGCAGTTGTTCCCCTAGTACCTCGTATGATACCTAGTAATTTATTACTTACCGAATCAACTCCTGTGTATTCTATTCTTTCTGAGTTAATCCAAATTACACCTTTATTAGATTCATTTGCTACAGGTAAATCACTTACATCTGTTACACTAATAGTATTTTCCCAACTATTAACAGTTGCTGACGTTGTAGTAATACCTGTTGTGGAACGTCTATAAAAGTCTGTTCTACCAAATAAGTCCATAAACATTGTGTGCTGAACTGGTTTAGAACTTGTTGTTCCTATTGCAACATTACCATGGGAAACGTTACTAGTATGAATGTTCATAACTAATGTTTCAAACGGTTGTACAACAATTAATTCTTCAGGTCTATCAGGACCATATGAAGATTTTGTAAATGTTACAGCATCAAACCCATATATTGTTTCATCATTAATTCTATAATTTACATTGCCCTGTCTATCTTCATTAAATACACCGTGGAAGTTTTCTACAGTTACTTCTTTATCCCAGACATCTGTGTCCCATAAGAAATAATCAAATCCTCTTGTATTAGTATAATATGTTGTTGGATGTGTTCCTGGAACAACATCAATAAATGTATTTGCATCTAATAGTGAGCCGTTAAAGTCTCCACCTATTGCTGTTTTAACTAGGCCAATAGTTGTATTTAAATTACCACTAGAAACCATGTCTGTCATTATAGTTGCATTAGTTGTGAATGACGTAGTTTCTCCTGCACCAGTACCGTGAGCAGAATCCATAGCACTTATAAATGCTGTTCTAATTTCTGTATTAAATTTAAACTCCCTGTCACTCGCTGTCCAATTTTTTGCAGAACTACTAATATCTGCATTTGAATTTGTTTCAATTTTAACAATGTTCTTGGCAATACTCGCACTTAATGTTTCTTTTGAAGGATCGTATCCGTCCATACAACTTATGTCAATCACATCGCCAGGCTCTATAGTTAGTAACATTGGATTATCTGCAGATGTTTTGTTTAATGTAATTACATTATCTTCTGCATTGTATGTCCAGTTAGTTACTGCTGTGCCTGAACTTGTACTTGTTGCTGGAACTAATACATTATTTAATCTAACTTCTAATCTACTGCTGTCTGCAGGAACAAAAGATAGTGCTAAGTTTGTATTGTTACTTACTGCAACAATTCTTGTAGTTTGTATACCACTGCTATTTTCAAACAAGTCTGCTTTAACTCTGTCAAATATTAATTTAGTATCCATTTTTCTTATGCTGTTATTTGTCAATCCATCGTTGCTAACAAATCCTGCATAAATTGTATCGCTAGATAATATGTTTGCATCTGCACTAACATTTGCATTTAATATTCTAACTTCTTGAGCATCTTCATCAAAGAATGGAGGTCTATCAAAATCAGATGTACTACCTATTAAGTTTTCAATAGGTGCCTGTTTAATATCTCTATAGTTTCTAATCTTACTTGCATAAGGTTTAACTTCATTAAAGTAATCTACTGCTTTATCAAAGTTATCAATCTTTAATCCTTTAAATGGAATTAAGTCTGTTTCTTGTTTTACAACATTTAAATATGTTGATTTAAATGCCCAATCTATTTCTTGTTGTTCACCAACTGCAAACTTAACCATATCAAAAAAGAATCTGTTCCAATAAATCTTATTAGAACCTGTAAACACATTGTAATATAAATGTATTAGTATTTGTCTTACTTCCTGTCCTACGGCTAATGTTTGTCTGGCTGTATATATACTGCTGTTCCATTCGACAGTTTCGTTTTCAATTGCAATAAGTTTAAATGTTTTTGTACCTTTAGAATATTCATACAACTTGTATGGATCGCTATCTTTTGCCTGTACTTGTATTACACTTTTATCCAATAAGTTTTTAATTAATTGCAACTGCTTATCTGTTTTAACTTTTCTTAGTGGTTTATAGTCGCTGTTATAATATAATTTTGTGCCTGTAATTTTATCTGTTCTTAACAACTCAAACCAGTTGACTGTATCTAAGTTAGGCGTAGAAGTAGGAAGACCTAATCTCCAATCATTGAATGTAGTATTCATTTGTACTTCTGCAAATATATCATTTAAAGATTCGAACATTTGTTTTCTAGCCGCAAGTAAGTCTTTAAACATAGTTTGTCTAGGTCTAAACTTACTACCATATCTTTCACCTGGACTTAGTCCTTCAACTGGAACTACTTCATCTAAAGCATTATATCCTGCTAAACTATCTATAACTTTAATACTTAAATTATTTGGTATAACAGCATTAGGATTACCTTCACCTGCTAGTGTCCAACTAGAATGTTTCTTAGATAGACCAGAATCTTTTCTTCTAAAGTTTAAACTAACAATTGAATCTTCTGTTTTAATTAAGTCACCTAATTTGTTTACAGTATATGCATCCGGAGACATAAGTCCTAAGTAAGGCATTCTATTGCCTTCAGGATTTTCTAGAAGTAATTCTAGTTCTAAAATACTTTTATCTCTACCTAAGTTTAATTTTGCATTATCAGAAACAGAAGTTAATTTTCTTATCCAGTAATAGTAGTAAATTATCTCTTTACCTTTAGAATTTATTTCTTTATCTGTAATAAAATTATTGACTCCAAGTGTTGTTCCTTCGCCACTGTAGTTACTAGGCTCGACTAAGTTCTCCGTCCATTCGTAAATACAAATTTGACTACCTGGGAATTTACTACCCCAATCTCTATTTCTTTCTGTGTTGTTATATCCATTACTATATGTTCCGGCTCCTTGCTCGTACCAGTTATATCTTACTTTACTAGTATCCCACCATGTTTGTCCAACTTGTTCTTTACCGAACTTAGTGTATTTTGGATCGTACACAACAGGATCTGATTCTGATTTATATGTTATTTCTTTGTCTATAAATCCTGGTATAATACCTTTGAATGGATCGTATAAGTTTATATCGTATTCTTTTTCTGCTGTTTCTTCGTCATATATTATTACATCATCTAAGAATGCAATATCTGTTAGTGCCTCTTGTTGTCTAATAACAGTATTACTTTCTAAGTATGCCCAACCGTTTGTTGTGCCGTAACTATCGATCCAAGCATTACTAATATTTGCTAAGTCTAATCCACTTTCAGTATCGAATCTCATACTGTTTAAAAGCAACGGTGTTACGTTTTGCCTATTCAATGATGCATCAGTGAATGTTATTGGCTGTTGTCCATCTATTTGTCTAAGTTCATATTCATATAAATTATCTATAATTTCTGCATTACCTAAATTCATTCCAAGATTAAATGCTGTATTCCAAGGCATCGTACCTATATAATTTCCTGCAGGACCAACTCTTCCACTAGTCAATGAATTTAAGTTTTGTAATGCACCTTTTTCTACTACTAGTTTAGGATCTATGCCAGTTTCATCAATATTTTTAAATAGTGGTTGCTCATCACAAACATAGTCGCCTTCCAGCAAACCAATAGCATTTAAGAAACCAGGGTTTAAAGGATCTGATAATGTAATACCATCAATGTTTGGTCCACCAATAATAATTTCTCCAAACGGATCATCACCTTGAGCATTAGGGTCTGTATTCAGTTCTCCGTCTGTTCCTACTGTAACAAAATCTCCTGTAAAGAATGGATTACCATTTTCATCTAACGGACTCCAAATAGCAATGTCATCTGCTAGTTGTTGTGCTGGTTGGATTGGGAATGTAAGTCCTTCAGGTAATCCTAAATCTGTTAATGCTGTTCCCTTCTCACTACAAGTTGGAATATCTCTTGCTGTTAAGAATACTCTAGCACCTATTCCTTTACCTGCCTTTGTGGGATCAATTCCTGTTGTAGTTACAACATCACTTCCTAAAAGCTCATTGGTAGGTACCCCGTCTATAGGACGTTTAATATCGTACTGTAATGGTACACCACTATCTAAGTCACTTGGAAATATTTTATATACTCCTCTGTTTATAACTTGTAAATCTATAATTGCACCTTCTTGGTCAACCTCTTTTACAATAAATTTAGCAGTTTTTTCAACTGCAACATTTTTTTCTTTTAATTTAGCAGTTATTATACAACCACTACCAGCGCCTATTACTGTGATAGTCGGTGGGTTGTCTATGCTGTATCCTTGTCCTTCACTTAGCACCTTAATTATCTGCTGGTTGTTTGGAAGTTGTATCCCGGATAAACCGCCGTTACCGTCAAAGGATAATGAACTATAGTCTAACATAGCACCATTACCAGGTTCTCCCCTAGAACCTATTCTAATTTGTACAGGTCTTCCAATTGGACCTACTTGATTTCCATAACCATAACCTGAACTTGATATTACTAGGTATTCGATACCTGTAGAACCGCTGTCTATTACCGGTGTACCACCCATAACTCTTAGTACATCACCATTTTTATAGCCCGAGCCTCTAGTAACACATACACTACTCTTCTCTCCTTTTTGTTGTAATTCTCTAGGAGTTTTAATTGTTGGTGTTCCATAAGCAGTAGTTCCTGTAGAACCCGATGCTAAGTCTACTGTTCCGCCACTAACACTATATCTCTGAGCGCCAGTAGTAGTTGTAGTTACTGTTGGGTTTTGTACAGTTTCTTTGTTAAAACACATTTGCTCATCTGCTTTTAAGGAGTAGTCTAATACTTCTTTGTGTACACCACCAGCACAACCATTTCTAATAATCATTGGGTCAGAAACTTTATTTCTAATAAACAAACATTTTTCTTGAGTTGCGCCATCTGTTGTTATCATAACCTCTACTGATGAGGTTTGTGCAAGTATTTCTGTTTTAACTGCTTCAATATCAGTTGCACCTGATAAAGATATTTCGTCACCGTTAATAAAGAATGAATCTCCAGCACCCACCATCTTTTGTTGTCCGCAAACTTTTATTCTTGCTTTAGGTGGACAGATAGGAACGTTTGTAGTTGAACCTGGAACTGCACTAAATTGTCCTGTTGTAGAATTTTGTTGTAAAGCACCAATAGTTAAGTAATTTATATTATTTGTTGGTTGATTTGCTACAGTTGTTGTGTTACTTGCTGTAGTTGTACCACCGCCTACATTTTGTCCTAAATTATAACTCGGTAATCCTGCTATATTAACTCCAGTTAATCCGGCAAGTGTACTAGAGTATGTATAATTTGTTCCCATAAATCCATAGTTGCCACCACCGCCGCCAATTCCAAAGTTTCCATATCCATATCCAGGTGCGCCTCCTAAGTTTCCAAAATTTGGTATACCACCTATGTTGTATGACGGGAATGTTTGAGTCCAAGATTGGTTTGCCAAATTCGGGAACTGGCTTTGATTACCACCTGGTGGAGGATTACCAATCGCAGAATTATTATTGTTTGTGCCACTAGCAGGGAAGCCTGTTCCATTAGCATCGTTAACAGGGAAACACAAAAAGTATCTAAATGCTGTACTTGATCTAGAATCTTTTTCAACTGTTATTGTAATATATTGTCCTAAGGATGCGTTGTATGTCCAAGAAATTTTACCATTCTCTGTTACATATCCATCGCCTCGTTGTGTATAATTTTGACCTAATAAACCACTAACTGCACCAGTATTCGTATTCCAAGGATTTTGTCCAACACTTGCCTGGAATGTTGTGTTTGCCCATGCATTTATATCAGCCTGTGTAATGTTACTAACACCATCTCCAACTCTAGTACTTGCAACTTTTGTTCCTCTGCTTATTTGACTGCTAGACTGATAAATTGTAATTCTATCTTTAGCACTATAAGTATCAAACAATAATTTTATTGGATATGTTTGACTAGTATCAGATGTAAATGTATACTTAAATGTTTCTGTCTTTCCTATACCTAGAGAATTACTTTCTTGCCTGCACACTTCTCCCACCGGAGGATTAGGGGGTGGTGGAGGGGGTGGTGGAGGTACAGGACATGCATCATCGTGTTGAGTTATAGCAATTAACGCCGTAAAGTCAGCCGCTGTTGTTCCTGTATTATTTACATTAGTACTTCCTACTCCAGTGCCGGATGTAGTTGTTCCAGCACCACCCTGAGAGTTACCAGCCGAAGCCGGTACTACTGTGGTATTGGTACTTGTATTGGTATTGGTACTTGTATTAGTTCCAGTGTTTGTGTTAACCGGAGGAGTGCCAGAGGAAGTATCATATCCGGCCCCAGGCTGGGTAAAACTAGGAACTCCTGGTGGAGGAGGAACTATTACTGAATTTGGGTCTATCCACGTATTGATCCAACCTGATACAGCAGGAGTGCCCATCCACATCCATAGTCCTCTTTGTCCTGTTTCTGGATTCCAGTTGTAATAAGTTCTTGGATACGTTATTCCCTGAATTATACCAAATTTGTTTACAGTTACATTTGAATAATATGAAGTTCCTATGTAGTTTTGATAAGGATCAACCGCATTTTTTTTATTGTCTTGTTGAGCATTCATCGTTTTAAAAGAATCACCATTTGGTCCGTAATGACCGTTTGCTTCATCTCTTGTTGGATTATCTCCTAAATATTCTAATGGAGGTCCAACTGCAGGTGTGATTTTTCTACCTTGATATGCAGGGGTATTAGGTGTAGATTGACTTGCCGCACCCACTATAGGAGTTTGCACTACAGCAGTATTACCTGGGTTTGGTATTTGATTTGTACTTGTTATATTTGTTGCTGTATTATTAGGCAACGTTTTTCCTGGCTTATAAGGTCCACCTCCTCCGCTCATACCAGATCCACCATTTCTTTGGACATTTAAAAATCCAGGTAATGCCATCCTAAATGATCCACAATTTATAACTGCACCATTTTTAATTTGAATCTGTCTATTAATTTCGTCTACATACTCCTGAGAAGTATACATCGGGAAAGCCGTAGCAACTTTGGCACCATTAACATAAACTTCACCGTCATGTTTTGAAATTAAATATGCGTCAGTATCCGCTCCGGGTGTTGTTGTTATAGCATCTGTGCCATGTGTTATGAAATCTATTTTGCTTATGTAAGTGTTGCCACCAGTAGTGTAAGGGTGGTCATATCCAAACCCTTGTACAGTTAATGTATTTGCTGTAGGTACATCATTTACTCTCCAAGCCCAGTTATAATATGACGGCGACATGTCAATGATGTTTACAGTTTTATTAAGTATAATATCAGTACCGTCTGTTGCTAATGTATGATTTTCTGCAAACGTAATGTTTACACTATCATGAACCACTGTAGCATTTGCGTATAAATTATCTGAGAATGTTATACTGCTATTTGCATCACTGTTTGCATTTGCAGATAAAATAACACCTGTGGAAGTTACATCAACGATTGTTGTATTAGCCGCTACATCACCTCCGCTTACAAGCATTCCTGGTTGTATAAATGTATTTGCATTTGGTACAGTAATTGTTGTTGTATCGACACCTGTGAACGTGTGAGTAGCACTAAATGGATCAACGTATGTTCCATAAACACTAACTTCACCGGTCCCTATATTCTTATTATCAATTCTGTATATACCACTATATAATCCCATGTTGTTTATTTTCATTGTACTGAATAAACCAACATTAGTTAGATCCATATCTGTTGTAAATTTAAGTCCGCTGTTTACTTGTGCTCTTAGAGAACTACTGCTTATATTTGCACTTACATTTGCATCTTCAACTGTAAACGAAGTTGTTATAACATTTGATATTGCAAAAACATCCTCTCTTGTAGCAAATCCAATAGCAACACCGTTACCCATTGTTACTGATGTAGATAGTGTATAATTTTTATTATCTGTAATAGCAGAAACTGTTGTGTTTGCAGGTACGCCTGTACCACTTACTATTTGACCTACTTGTATATTGAAACTTCCTGTTGTGAGCACAATATTAGTACTGGATACTGCTCCATCTAATGTATCAGTATGTATAATGTTATCTGATGTTCCTGTTTTTGTTTGCTTGGTTGTTAAAGGACTAACACTAACATTACTTGCTTTATATTCAACACCGCTTTGACTTTTATCTAGTGGGTATGTGTTTGCTGTATCAGTAAATGTTATATAAGAACCATCTTCTAGGTCTGCAATTTGTTCTGTGCCTTCATGTGTTATTTTAATTGTGTTACCAATACCAGTTAGGTTTGCATCAACATTCCATACTTCAGATGATGCAAGGTAGTATGAAACATTACTAATATTTCCACTTAGTGCAGGTTCTACTTTTTCAATTTTTAATCTTAATGGCTCTTTATATCCTATCCCTGATATTTGAATAGAATTTTTTATAATTTGGTTTTCGTTTAAAAACAATGCTACAGGTGTATTAACATCCATAAGTGATGTATCAAATGCTTTTTCCCCATCCGGTAATTGTACGTTTGCATAATAAGGATCTATATCTACATCTCGTTTTAATGCAACTACATAATCATAATAGTTTGTAATGTTTGCTTCAACTTCTGCATTACCCAAATAGTTTGCATTTGCATATTCATTTAAACTTATATCTGTGTATAAGAAACTTGTTCCTCTATTTGGGTCTTCTTCGATATATGCAATATTTGAATTTGCAGGTTCTACTAATTTGTAAACATCAAACTCTGAGTGTTCGCTTTTTGCAAAATGTACTACATCATTCTTTTGTGGAATTTTACTTGCAGGTCTTGTATCTCTATTAAATAATCGTTCAAAGTTTGGCAAATCCATTGCTTGATATTGTACATTATATGTAGAAACATATCCAGCATTTGGTAATGGAGTATATTTACTATCTACTATACCCACATGACTAACACTTGATGTTGTGGGCCACAGATTTTTTGTTCTCATATCTGTTGGTCGTTGTACCATTCTAGTATTGTCGTCTACATCAATTAATATTGTTGCATCAGTTTTTACATCAGGTGTTATTTCTAATGTTCTAATTTGTTTTAGTTTTGCCGCTAAAGCATCTTTGGCTTTAACTTTAATGTTTAGCGACTGTCCAGGTAAATCTCCTTGATAGGTATCCTCAAAGTCTACTGTAGCCAATTCTATAATTTCTATAGGTGTGTTAGAGTTTAATTCTTGTTGTGGTAATTTAGTTACGTCATGGAATGTAATACGGTTTGTATTACTGTCTACATTGGTTACACTAAATCCACTTACTGTATTTCCTTCTAGTGTATCACTTAATAATACACCGTTAACTTTAACTTCTATATGGGGATAATCTCCGTTAATAATTTGTAAGTTATCTGATGCTATAGCACCTGAAGTAATTCCACCTATAGGTGAAAGTGTTGTACTTGTACCTGACATTGGTGTAAAGTCAAACGATATAGAACCTGATGTTGTTCGTTGTGTTGGATTGATAGTTGTTCTACTACCTGCATCAAACAACCAATCTGTTCCGTTTGTTGTAGCAGTATCGTTTACATTCACTAATACTTCAGATTGTGTAGTAGTGTTAGCAGTTTCAAAACTGTATCGTTGCCTTGGTTGATAACGTTTTTCTTGTAATTTTAATTTGTTAGTGATATCATCTATAACTGCCGCATCTGAATTACCACCAATTGTAAAGTCGTTTGCACTAATCTGTAACATATGATTATTAACAGTTGTGTTACCACTTGCAGTACTAATTGTAATTACTTCTGCTTTAACATTAGCATTTGTATTAGCATTGGTATTGATTGCATCTGCAACTAAACTAATATTACTTGCTGAACTTAAATTAACAAAAGAAGCCGCATTTGCTGAGAAATTGTCTGTCAAGTAAATTCCTGTTAATGCATTACCACTAAATGAACCTGCATTAGGAACGTATGCACTACTAATTGCATATGGCTTACTAAAGTAAGTTGTAATATTTGCTGTTAGTAATTGTGCCGCAATAACTGTTACTGAAGGATTAATAGTATAACCATATCCTGGTTCTGTGACTGTTATGTCTTTAATTGTGCCAGACGTATTAAGATTGACAGTTGCTTTTGCTGTCGTACCTCCACCATATTGGAAAGATCCTGGAATCTCTGCAGGTGGTGGCTCAATTTCTAATATAGGTACACTATAAAATTTATTAACTCTTCCTAAAACTTCTACTTCGCTAACTGTACTAACAATATCTTCTGGATAAACAATTTGTATTAATTGTTTTTCACTTGTAATTTCTGTGTCTGCTATTTTTACATCTAGTCTTTGATGGTTTTGCACGTCACCAAAGTCACCTGCCTTCAACGCCCACTCGTCATATACAGCAAGACTACCAGGAACTAGAACCTTATCACTGTTTAATAGTTTTTCTAGACTGCCTTTTGTTCCTTTATCTCGAATCATACCACTATAGAAATCAAATTGATTATCGTCTACCAGTTCAAATTCTCTGAGGTACTTCCTTTCGTTGTACCCATATTGTCTTCTACTTGCTTCATACACTTGTCTTTCAACAGGCAGATAACCTGTTTCGTTGTATCGGCCCATGTCTTGTGCTAAAGTATCAAAGTTAGGTTTGAGACTATCTTCGGTAACTAAATACCCCTCACTCATTAATGAGCCATCCCAATTTTTAGTTCTTTTAACTTTTACTTTTAAACGTTTTTGTCTATGATTAAACACAGGATCATAAATTGTGTCACCAAATACTGTTTTATTATTAACAAGCATAGCATGTTCTATACTATTTGTATGAATTATAATACCAAATATTTGTGAACCTTCTGGTGGAGAAACTGTTATTATTTGTCCTTCTCTTGTAATTGCACATTCTGTTGGCAATATCTTTTTACCAGTTTCATCTAATATGCTAAACTGTCCTTTGAAGGATTCTTTAATGTCGCTTATACGTCCTTCTTGAGATACAAATTTAATTTTACTAGCCATAGGACTTAAACTTAAAGTATTTCCTGCTGACCAATTACCTAAACTCCAGAATAAGAATTGCTTACCTGAATACAACCAATCGTTAACGTCACCTATTTCGTTATTGAAATCATTAAAGTCGTACCCCATTACTTTTTGGTATCTTCCTAAGTCTATTAAGAATTCAAAAAGCTCATGTGATGTTTTGTATACTGTTCCGTATTCTACACGTTTAACTTCGCCTGTATCTTCTAGATAGTATGTTGCTTCTGCAGAGCCTATAGTAGGTAGTTTAGAAAGTCTTTGATAAAATTCTGTATTTGTTACAGATGTTCCTGCAGGTATTTGTTCTTTTGCCTGATAATAATTGTAACCTGATTTTACTATGTCACCTGCAACATAGTCTCTACTCATATCAAATCCACTAAAGTTAGCAGGTTCCCCACCCACAGAAATTTCAGTTTTCGGACCATCTTTATTAGGAACACCAACTTCAAAATATCTTTTTGTACTTGCAAATCCGCTTATTTTATAATATCCATCTGTAGTTAATTCTACATTAACACCCGTATAATGATTTGTTGTACTCATCGGACCATGATGTATATTAACTTGAATATCTTCATGAGGTAATATTAAACTAGAACTATCTCCAGTTGTACTATAACTATCACTGAATACCGTCATAGTATCTTTGTCAATAAAGCCTGCAAACTTATGTCCTAATTTTCCGTTAACGGATTTAAATGGTATAGCAAATTCGTTTTGTGTGCTTATACCTTGGAATCTTAAATAGGAATCTATAAATTGTGTATACCCTGTATTTGTTAATAATGTTTTCTTATCTAATGCCATGTTACCATGCACTATTGCATCTTTAATTTTGTAACGTTTTAATGTTGTTTTATCTAACAACTGAATGGCATTTGCAGAGCCACGAATAATTTTTTCGGGTTCTGCAAATACACTGGCAAACTTACCGGGTTTGGTAAGAAATAGTGCCTCCGCTATAGCGAAGGGATATTGTTCTGAATATTTCCATGCATTTTCAACTGGTGCACCATCTCCAAACTTCCAGTCGGAGCCTGTTAATGTTGTATCAGATGCATACGCAATGTTTAATGTATTTGTTCTTACATAAGTTACTGAGCCTGCACTTGAATGTGTGCCTGCACCTATTATATTATTTGCTAAATCTGTTGGCGCATATCTATATTTTGGACCTGTTGTATATGGATATGCTGGATTGCCGGCGGCATCTAATGTTGCAACGTAATAGTATGTACCACCCGGGAATTCCGGTGTTACTCCATACCTGCCGTTAAATTCGTCTAGGTCACCTGTTGCAGAATCGTACACATAGTCCTCGATGAACTCGCCTGAGGGTGTTCCACCAACTCCTGGTGCTATTGCTGACCTTGGTCCTGTTCTTAAACTATAACTGCTTTCCAATCGTTTAATTGCACTGGTATCATTTAATCTATCGGTATATCCATATGGACCATAAATTGGTAAGCCATCAAATGCCCAACCTAGTATAGTTGAGTGTGTATCTAATTGCCAATTAGATAATCCAACCACTTCTGGTCCCGGTTGTATATAACCATAAATATTGTTTGAATCTGGATTACCTCCAACTGTATCTCTCCCGGATTCATTTCTATACATGTTGTTATAATGCCAATTGCTTGTAGTATCTATTGTTACACCTGCATTAGCATTAAAAAGTAATGCGCCATTTACTGCAATTCCTACAGAAGTACTTGATGTACTTGTTGCACTTGCAAAAGATGTAACTGTATTAGATGTTGCATTTGATTCTATAACATATTTTAATTCTTTACTTTCTATAAATGCCGTACTTCCTTCTATTGGGAATGTACCAACTGTATGATTTTGTAAATTGTTTGTGGTTATGTTTAAAAATGTATTTGCACCACTAGTCCTTTCAGTTAAATTAAGACCGTCGGTAGTATTAATAAATGGTGATGCATTAGCACTAGCAGTTCCTGTATCTGTATTTGACCAAGAAACTGTTTTAGTTGTTGCACCCGTGTTTACAATATTTGCTGGTGCTAATCGTTCAGCATTTATATTAACAGGTAATTCTAAACTTAGTCCTATACGTCTGTAAGAATTATTAAGTTTGTATACATCATTAGTAACATTTTCTCTTGTGCCTTGTCTAATAATTCCTTCTTCTAAATCTTTCCACATTGGTTTATTACCACTACCATAATTGGTATATGTTGTAGTAATATATTGAGTATCCCACCATGTTGGTTTTTTAATAAAGCCAAGCATTTCCCAAGGATGAGTATGTGGTCTTTCTGTATCGTAACAGGCTTCAAATATTCCTCTCCAATAACTAGGAGATGCTGTTCCAAAATTATAATTCCATGTATTAGAATCATTAGCATCATAATATTCATTTGAAACAAAATCTACTTCATTTCTAGAAACAAATTTATTAAAGTTTTCTCTTAATATATTATAGTATGTTGTTCTATCTATGCCTGTAGTTCTAAACTGCCCTGGTCTAATATCATGTACATTTAAGTCTGGATGTTTTATTCTTTCTCTATAAACAGTTTGTATACTATTATAAACACGTTTTTCAAATTCTAATAGAACTGTGTCTTGTGTGTCATTGTCTGCTATAGTTCTACTTCCATCGTGACCAACAATAACATTAATAGCATCTTTAAAACTTGTGTCTGATAATATTTCGGGAATGTAAACAGGTGTTAGTCCCATTGCCGCTGTTGTTGGAGGACACTGAGCACTTTCTCTATTTTTATTAAAGAATCTAACTTTAATTGTATTACCTAATGTTAAATTATAATTTTCTGTAAATGTTAATGTGCATACACCTGATGCAGATGTTATTGTATAATCGTTATCAACTAGCAACATAATATCATTGCCATTTACGTCTTGGTCATAAACTAATATAGTGTTTTCTATATTTGTTTTATCTGCATAGTTTGTAAGAGTATATTCTTTTTGTACTATATTATTTGTAATGATTGTTTCTTCGTCATATCTATCACCTAATGCTAACATGTAACTGTAATCAAATACTAGTTTTCCAGGATTGTAAGATATAACATTTTGTAATACATCTTCTAAAATATCATGATTAGTCATGTTAGATGTATCATTATTATCGATATAACGTTTAATTTCTTTCTTTAATCTGTTTTTATATTTGAGGTATTCTTCACCGTTAAATCTCATAGCATCAACAATATTAAAATTATCGTTGCTTATTAAAAATCCTGCCATTTGCAAGTCATCGTCTGTTTGAACAATTCTGTCTGCAAATGTTTTATCATCTGTTATGTTTATAAAATTATTTGTGCCTAGAATATTACCTGTTATAGTTTCTTGCCCGCCTACATAATTTACAATATGCTCTAAATATTGAGGCTCACTGATTGTAAGTACATCAGCCTTTTCAGTATTAGAATACCAACTAATAGGTAATTCAAATCTACCTTCTCTTTTAGCATCTTTAATAATACCTGTATCAGATGTTGTTCTTACTTCTATTACATCGTTAAGTGCTAAATTAAAACTATTAAATGTAACACTTTTTAAATTTGTATTATATGTCCAGTCTGTTCTTTTTAACCCATTTACTTTTACATTAAGTTGTGTATTGTTATTTGGTATTGCTGTGATTTCCCAAACAAGTTTTTTTGTATCTAAATTATTTTGAGTAACAATAAATGTATCTTCTATTTTTTGTTTGAACGGTTGTTTGTGTCCTACCCAAGTTGTGTCATATGTAACATCTCCGTTAGGTAATATTTTCTTGTAGTAAATGTAACCTTTAGCAAAGTTTGTTGAGTTACCACCAAACGGTATGTAACTTATAACGTCTCCTGATAAATTATTATCGTAAACTATTTCACTAAAGTTATTAAAATTTTTGTAGTGTAACGGAAAGCCTAAAACACTATCATTAACAGTATTTGTTAATCCAGGTTTGTATGAAAATATTTTAGTACCTGCAAAAGATGATTGCGGGTATGTTAAAGTGTCTCCTAGAGACTTTTTATTAACATCATATCCTTGAAATAATGGAGCAGTATTTACTTTAGTTTTTTGCTGTCCGACCAACCATCTTGTTCCTGACCAATAATATTCTTTACCTTGATGGTTATTACCAAATAATATTGAAACAATATCGCCTACTTCTGGTGAGTAAGGAACAAAGTTTCCATCTCCGTCTATTGCTCCTGTAGGATTTGTATCTGCAGGAAGCCTTGTTAATTTAACTCTATCTTTGAATGTTAGTTCGGTACCATCTGCAATAGTATCTGCATTTGAAGATGTTATTGTATTTGTACTTCTATCAACTGTTAATACCAGGGAGCCTTCAGAAATACCTGTTCCTGATATAGTTGCTCCTATGTATACATCGGTTGTTGATGTTAATACAATAGTAGCAGACGCACTAACAGAACCGTTTACAGTTTGTTTTTGCTCGTCTTCTACAACATAGATATATCTAGATACTGCTGTTTCTTCATCCGGTATAATAATTTTATTATTAATTTTTAAACCTTGGCTATCTAGTGGAGCACTTACAGGTCTGCCTTCTATTTCAGATAGAGTATAATCTTCTCCACTTAAATCTGCACTAAAACTTAAACCCTTATTACCAAAGTTATATAATTCTAAATTTCTATCAAATTCTAAAATAGGTCTTTTTGCTCTATATTTTTTAGCAGGCAAAGAACTTCCTGCTTCTAAAAATCTATCTTTGTGATGCCAAAAGTTAATTCTACTCCAGGTATTATTATCCGTTGTTCCTCTTTGCATTAACATATAGTCTGGTGTTTCTTGTGTGTTACCACCGTCCCATGGACTGTTATCAAATCCATATTCACCGTCATTTATATAAGATAAAAATTCGCCTGCACCTGTAACATAACCTTTCCAGTAAGTATCTCCTGATTCAGTTATATCGTCTAAGGTATTAAAAACTGTTCCTGTTAATTGTCCTAATGCATCATAGTATGGTCTGCCTGATAACCCTATCGCTGTAATGGCGCCTGAAGGTTTATCCGTAGCAATTAAATTTGATTCTGCTGTGATTATTTCTTGATCCCACGGTACAAAAGCCGGAGTTGAGAACACAGCACTATAGTTTTGTTCTTTTGCATATAATATAATGCTTTCCCCAACACCCTCTACAATATATCTAGCACCCATGTAAGATTCAGGTATTACATGTTCTCCAGTAAACTCTACTACAGCACCATTCTTTAATTCGATACCGTTAGGCGAAGTATAAGACTTCTTGCCTAATATATCTTTTAATACATTGATAGGTGTTGCTAAGGTTCCGTTAATGGAAATAGTTCTTGGGCCTTCTGTACTCCAAAAGTATTCTTGATAGTTTATTAACTTATCATAATTAATTGGTGGAAGGAAACTGTAAAAGTTTGTGTCGAATAAAACGTTTTGTTTGTTTGTATCAGCACCATAACTGCTTAGTTGGTTTAAAAAGTCCTCATAGAACAATATGTTTGTAGAATCACCTTCTACTGGATCTAAAGAATTAACAACTGGTTCTAAACTATATTTTTCTCTTTCTGGTGTATGCTCTTGTACATAAAAATCATTATTAGGGTTGAATTGCTCAAATTCTTTTCTACCTACGTAGGCTGAAATAGATTCAATATTACTTTTACTGAATAATTGCTCAACTGTAGTTTCAAAAAAGTTTTTCAGTACAGTAGTTTGTAACTGTCCTGGTAACTTTTTAATTTGCTTGTCAGCCATGGTATTCCTTAATATCCGCTGTAGCCGCCGCCAGATCCGCCTGATCCGCCTGAGCCGTTATTGCTGGAACTACTATTTCCAACAGAGTTATTTAATGTAATTGTATTACCTAAAGTGGTGTCTGCAACACTTTGATCTAACACATACGTTCCATGATAGAATGTTACACCGTTAGGCATATAGAATGTTTGTCCAAAGAATATATGTGAATGACTTGTACCATCTCCTGCAAAGTTTGCCGCTTCTGATGTTGCATATAACGGATAGTATCCATTAATTGCATACGGTCCTGTTGATTTTTCCGCTCCGTCATACGTTGTAAATAGTCCTGAACTTGACTTATCTGGTTTGATATTTCCGTGTGTTAATTTATCTACAACATCTATATCATCTATAGATGCAGTACTTAAAAATAGTTCATCCGAATCTGCTTTAACTTGGAACAAGTCCCCAAATACTCCGTTTGCTTTTTTAGGTACAATAACAATACTTCCTATTGAGTTACCTACCTGTTGATGTATATAACTGCTTAATTCTGTAAAGTAAAAAGTATCTCCAAAGTCCCAGTTATCTACATCAAAATATTTATTAATTGCAGTAACTACTTGGGTTTTAATTTCGTTATCGCTTAAACTTGTACCTGGCAATCTAACTACTTTAAATCTTGCTTGTAATTCATTCAATGCATCTGCTCCAAATAACATTTTAAACTTTCCACTTTTAAATACTAATTGGTCACTTGCAGATTTAAATTCTTGTAATACTGCAAATTCATTTTCTAACATCGAACTTGTGGGCGGTGTTGGAAATGCTGTTCCAGGTACATTAATATATGCTTGTACTTGCGAGTGGTAAGAAGTTGTTAGTAAGAAAAATTCGTGTATATTACTAATGCTAGGATCTATTCTTACACTATTATCTGCAATATGTGTCCATTTAAATATGACGCCGTTCTGCCTTGCAGACTTTGTATTCTGTGTAAAACTTCTTCCTTTTTTAGCAAAATGATTTGAGCTTTCGTAATTTGATACTCTTGATAAGTCTGTACTACTTTTTGACATAATATAAACTTTGCCTGTATTCACGGAGTATACTTTTTTATTGTGGAGTCCGTTAGATGCACCCAGCCCTTCTGTATTATCAAATGTATCAACTATTGTTTTGTTTTTAACTAAGAAGTATTCGTAGTCTGATGTATTATGAACAACACCTGAAACCGTTTGTCCGTTACCTCCTGCATTACCAATTGAGTCTCCTGCAATTTTAGTGTAGTCATCACTAAAATTAACTCCGTTTTCTCTTCTCAAATCTAATATTCCTGATTTAACAGGTCTTGTATAAGTGTAACCATCAAAGTCTTCGTAGTTTTCAAATAATATAATATCATCATCTCCAACAAACTTTTCAAATTGAATAGGATCATCTGGACTATCTGACGATTGTGTGTTTACTGGTGTAACTTTAACTTTTTTAGGATCTGTGTACCCGTCCGGATATTGGAAGTTGCCAATTGCACTATATAAAATTGGGCTGTCAATTCTTGCATTGTCGTTAACATATTTAATACTAATAGTATCACTTCTATTATTTCTTGTAGTACTATCTACAGCATAATGATGTCTAGTATTCAGTTCTATTTTAATATTACCTGTTTGTTCAGTAGCATCACTATCTAGTAGATAAAATCCATTACCATCTCCTACCACACTAGGCGCCAATGAAGGCTGGTTAACATTATTATATCTATATCTAATGTTTCCAGAGCCGTCTAATATATTGCCACCGAATGTTGTATTACTAAAAGGTATAGTGATAGTTGGTAGTGAATTAACAACACCAGTATCATCTACAATAACTACGTTGCCGTCATCTGTTGTAGCAGAACTAGTGCCTAATTCTATATTTGCTTGTTCTACAAATTCACCTACAGTTCCGTTTTTGTATATTCCAAAGTTAGATGTTAAAGATACTTGTACATCAGAGAATTTAACATTTCTAGAAATTAATGGAATATTTTGAAAATATGATCCTGTTGTAGGCAAATACCATCTATCGCCAAGTGTTGTACCATCTTGGTCGACCCAACTAAATCCTTCTGTAAAACTTGGTTTTAGGTTTAAAGTTGGCAATTCAATAGTATCGTATTTTGCTAATCCTGTTGCATTGTCTTGTATTCTGTTTTGATTAACGTCATAAAAACGTATATCTTCTAAACTTTCAAATACAAACTGCGTACCTCTTATTTCTATGTCATATCTATAAGACAATGTGTCTATTGTAGTATAGTTAAATCTTAATATCCAACTTGCATCAGCACCTGTACCTGTAATATCGCCTGTGTTTCCTGCACTAAATTCTATTGAAGAAGATAAGTTATTATTTTCTATAATGTAGTATCTGTTTTCACTAGGCATAAATCTTAAGCCAAATGTTGCTCTATTAGTTAATGCATTTCTTAATTCTTGTTCTTCAAGTGCGAATAGTGTTTTTCTTAATACCACTATAAGTTCGTCACATTTCCATCCGTTTTTAATTTCTTTGTTAAGTTTTACTGGTCCGTTAGTAGTACTGCTGGAAGAATTTCTAACACCATTATTATCTATGCTTATAATTTTAACCCATTCATAACTTGACTTGTCAGCAGGATCATAGAATCTTAACATATAACCTGGCTGTATAATTTTAAAATTGGTATTTGCAGTATTAACGTCTGTGGCAGTACCTGAATTAGTGAATAACTCTGTTAGGTAACCAAATTGTCCTACACTTTTTCTTGGCAATGTATTCCACGATATGCCATATATGGAAATATCAAACATGTCTTGATATTGTGGCTCTTCCTTAATTGCTGTCCTATACGAACTGTATATAAAATCGTTTAATTTTAAATTCTTTACTATTATTGGGAATTTAGTATTAATAAAATCCTGTGCTGTATTAGTTTGCGTAATAGTAAATGTATCGCTAGAGTTACTTGCCTCCTCATACAATGCTCCGTCTTCTGCAATGTTTGTTGTAGTCTGGAATGTGCTAGTAGGATCGGTAATATCAATATATCTACTATGCCCTGCATGTGTTTTATTAGTAACTTTTAGTTTTTTAATATTTGTACTTTTAGCCAACGGTAGTACTTGATAATCTTGTGCTGTTATCATTCTGTCTTGAGCATAGTAAGCCTTAGGTGCTCTTTCTTTAATGCCTGCTAAACTTTCTGCTGGTAAACTATTTGTTACAGCATTTTCTAATCTGGTTGTTATTGTTAAATTGTATTGTTTTCCGTCTTGTGTTAAGTAAGGTATTGTTGTAACAGTTGCTCTAACATCATCTGGTTGCAGTTGGAATCTTTCGTTATCACTTACTCTATAAAATGCTCTATATTTTCCTACTGGTACATTTGCAAAGTTACCGTCTGCAAATTGTAGTTTAATACCACCTGTACCTAAGTTTTGTACAGCATATAGCAACGGTGTGTTTTTTGCTTTAGTATTATACATAAGTGTTTGTCCAACCGTATTTGGCACTTTAGTCCACTTTGATAATACGTTATTAAGTGAGTCTACTTCTTGTAGGTATACATCGAACTCATTAATGTTTTCAACATTAATATCTTGTTGTCTGTTTTCAATTGGTTGTGCAAAGTTAAATTCTTGTACATTTAATGTTCCTTGTTTGAACATCATAAAGAATCCTGTGTTCTTACTTAAAAGACCTAAGCCGTCGTTTCTATGAATAATTGAAAAGTTATTTGTAGCATCAGGATGTTTTTCTGCAAATACACCTGCATCTTCAAAATCCATATTTACAAAATCAAAATTTCTATTTACACCGTTAACGTTTACACTGAAGTTATGTGCTAGTGGAGAATTGTTAGGAGTATTAATATCATATCTATCTGTTAGTATGCCTCCAATTGTTCCTGTTTTAACAGGTTTACTAAATCTGTTTACATTTCCAAATGCACTATTCATAATAGTTATAAACTGTTCGTAACTATCTGGGTTGTTGGCATCGTTCCAACTAATTGTTCTATCGTTTAAATTATTTCCTGCACTATCTGTTAATGGCTCATTGGTTGAAACACTAACAATTTTCATTAAGCCACTAGCAGGAATATTTCTTTTAGGATTGTAACCTAATTGTCTAGCAAGTTTAAATACTGAATCTTTTCTTTCTGCTGTTTCTAGAAAGTTTTCTCTAGTATTAATATCCATTCTAAATGCAATACTCTGACCTAAGTAGGCAAGCAATTCTATAATTGCTATAAATTCTGAACTTTCAATATAGTCATTGAAGTTTTCAGGAAAGTTTGTTTTAATATATTCGACCATTGCATTTCTAATGGTATCGAAATCATATGCTTGAAAGTCTACTTGACTGTATGCCTGATAGGCTACGGACCAATCCTCTGCCGCAAATAAATTGTTTTGTCTACTGTTTACTGCCATATTAGTTCTCTACATTGTCTCTAGCATACTCTACAAATAAAGTGTCTTCGTTTAAGAAAGGTTTAAACTTTAAATGTACAGTTACTCTAATAGTATGGTCGAGTACTTGCGTGAACATGTCTGTGATTTCAACTCTAGGATCTTTAGAAACTACTCTGTCTATATCTTCCTTGATTTCTTCCACCACAAATTCATCCAATGGGTTCATTAGTATATCCCAAATGCGTGTTCCGTAGTTTGGTCTCATTACTCGTTCGCCCTTTCTTGAATAGAGCTCGTTGAGTAAGTCTGATTTAATTAGTTCACCATCAATTTTAGTAAATGGTGCCCTTACCTTCCCTACCGTGCTAAAGCCTCGATAAATGTTTGCCATATCAATATTTATCATAAACGATTAAAACTAGTTTTAATATGCCTAAAAAAAGGTTGACTTTGTAAATAGTTGAATACATAATAGCATAGTAAGAATTATCTTGCTTATAAAACTAAGGAAACGTAAAATGCGTAATATCATTGACCGATTTGATGGAATCTGCAAAAAAGCCGACGACATCAATAGGAAAATTAAACTTACTGATGGTTCTCGAGGTTACGGCCCGAGATTTTTTAAAATGCAACACAAAAAGCAAAACCGTCTACATTCTGTAGGCATTTATGATTACTATACTAAGAACTATGTTCTCTTTGAGATGGTCAACTTAGTTGGTCAAAAAGGTAAAGTGCCCCAAGAATTTTATGACATGGAAAACATGTTGAAAAATGCACTACCACAACTGTAAGAATATAGTATTCATTCACGGCAGTGGGCAAAGTGGATTAAGTTTTAATTTCTTACGAATATTTTTACCTGAACACAATCTAATTACAGTAGAATACGATACCCAAACAGCACCCGATGTGATATCCAGAAACATATACACAGAGGTATATGAAGCCTTTGGTGATGAACCGTTTTCTGTTATTGCACATAGTTATGGTTGTATTGTTGGTTTACATGCTATAAAATCTTTACATAACTGTAAAACATTTATAGCCATGAGTGCCCCATGGGGAGGAAGTAGAACTGCTAAATGGTTAAGTTTAGTTTTTAGGCAAAGCAAACTGTTTGAATCTATGAAGCCGGGAAGTGCTATTTTAACAGCATTACAAACCATTTCAAATAACTTTAAGATAATTAATATAGTAACAACAGGATTTAACGCAAGTGGTAACGACCTTGCCGGTATGGGAGAGTCTAACGATGGTCTTCTAACTGTTAAAACACAAAAGGCGATTCCTGAGAATCTTAATAATGTCATTGAAATAGAAATGACAACCAGCCATAATGAAGTTTTATTTAATTATGATACTGTTGAAATTATAAAAACACAGGTATTTCATGATGACTAATACATCACTTAATAATACATTAGAAGAGCAACTTCGCACAATGCTCGTTGATAAGAACAACGAGTGCCAGGCTCTTAAAGAAGAAATTAAACAACTTAAAATGATGGTTGCTGAAGAGCAAGAAGGCAAATATCGTGCTTATATTAAGTTTGCTGATTTACAAAGAGAATTGAAACAACAAATTTAGTTGTCTTTTTCTATTTCTTTATCTCTATCCAAATGTCCTGACCAAGGTTCTCTAGTTGGTAATTCAGGTATAATACTTTGTGTTGTTAAAGCCTCACCGTTTCGTTCACCTTGTGTAGGGAGAGGATTGTCTTCTGTAGTATCCTGGAATTCATATTCCCACTCTGGTTTTTGGATTTCTTCTTCTGGTATTACATATTGTTGAACTGTTAAAGCCGGTTGTGCATTTTGTCCACTACTTGCGGATCCACCATCATTTAAGTGTACTTCTGAACCAAGCACATTTGTTAAACCACCAGATTCAATATTTGTTTCACTACCACTTCTTATATGTGTACCATCGTTTGCAGATAGGAATGTTGAGCCTTTTGCAACATAATGTGCATCTTTTTTTGCTGTAAAATGTGTATTATTTTTACTTAATACATGCATACTTCCCAAATCATCTGCTGTTAATTTGAAATCTTTTTTAGCAATAGCATTTATTTCTGCACCAGCATTGATATTCAACATACCGTGTTGTTCTCCTTCTGCTGTAGTTACTGCATGTGCTTCGCCGTATACTCCAGCATTTATATTAACAGCAACATTACCATCTATATTAATATTTTTTTCTGCTCTCATATTAATATTACCCATTGCTCTATAGTTTATATCTTTTTCACTATAAATTTGAATATCACCATCTGCTCCTAATTCTATCCAAGCAGTACCTTTTGCATTTATAACATATATGAGTCCATTAGTGTCGTCCATTAATATTTGATTGCCACCGCCAGTTCTAATTCTTATGTTTTGGTCATTACCTAATACATCTCCGTCATCCATTACAAAACTATGTCCGGCGCCTCTATGAGTGCCGTCTTTCTTTGCAGTATCTAAGTTGATGTATTCTGGTCCTGGTGTACTAATACCATAAACTCTACTAGGTGATTCTCTTCTAGCACTTGCGTTAGATACTCCTCTTAATGGATCTAATATTAAGCCTTGGTCCAATATTGGTTTCGTTATGTACGGATGTAAAGGTCTAGTAGCATTTTTGCCATGGTCTATATCTGGTGTATTTCTATTTACTTCTCCGACAGGTAATTTTATGTCTGTACCAAAAGTTTTACCACCTGCTAGTCCTGGTACCATATTTTGCATTTGATCCGGGAATAAACATCCTATACAAAATGGAAATTTAGATTTTCCATCAGCAAAACAAATTAATACCCAATTACCTGGATCAGGCGGAACCATCCACATGCCATATGTTTTTTGTGTTTCTGTATAAGCGGCTAAATTATCTCCAATTTTATTACCAGGGGTACTTCCAGCAAAAGGAGAACTCCAATAAGCATTTACATAGTTACTAGGGTTGTCTCTATCTTTTCCTAGAGCAGGTAACCATACGGTTAAACGACCACTATTAGTATCATCTTTTGGACGAACAATAATTTCACCTAAGTAAATACCAAAGTCTAAGTCAGCCTGTTTTTTAAGACTTTGCGTAGGGTTTGATAAACTTTGTTTAAATTTATCTGCTGTATATCTTCCGCTTTTTAATCCCATTATCCGCCTCCCCTATTCTCTTCGAATTCTCTTTGTTGTTGTGCATTTACTTCATCTGCCATTGCGGCTATTTCCGCATCTGTTAATTCGTCATCGCCTTCTGATTGTCCGTAATCAACATTAGTCATGTCGAAGTTGGCTAAACTTAATGCTGTTTGTTTTTTAGCATTTAGTTCACAATCAAACATGCCGTTACTAAAGTTTGCAGTAACTTGGAATATCTGATATACTCCACTCAAAAAGTATGCTGTTCCTTGTTTAGACATGTAACCAGTGTTATTATCTTCATCGTCTAAATCAGGATCTATAACACGTGGTGTTTGCATTGTAAACAAAAAGTAGTTATCATTGCTACTATACGATATAGCATCATTATCGGTAACTGCTTGAGCATCTTCTACAGCAGATGTAAGACCTGACGGTTTCATTGGGTCTACTGGCATTGGACCCAGGTACCAAGGATCACCCCTAACAGTTAACCCTAAGTCTACAAGTATACTAGCATCGTTTACATTATTATACATATATCCAAATAGTGTTGCTTTAGGAGTACCATCACTTGTATTACCACTAGTTGCAACCACACTCTTTGTATAGTCAAACGATGGTTTAGAATCAGTAGCAATATCTCCACGTATCTGAGACACAAGAGTATTAATGGCTTGTTGTCCAGATAGTTCGCCTATAACTGTTTCTGAGCCACCTGCATTATCTAATAAATCTGCACCATAAATATACCCACTTGCCTCAGGTGTGTATGGTATTTCCATTGGATTACTATAGTCTTGGTCTACAGGCGTATTAAAGTCTGCATTGCCGTTTGCACTTTTATAATACCCTAACGGATTTTGTCCGTTATTGTTTAAAAATATTATTGCTTCTGCTAAGTTGTTTTGTTTTTCTTTAGAATCTTTTAATTCTTCAGCCTCTGCGTTTGTTAATCCTAATGTATCTTGGATACGTTGCATTGTACTAGGATCGTCCATTGCTTTTATTATACCGTCTTTCTCTTCTTGCTTGGCGGCTACTTCGGCTTTTTTATTCTTGCCGTCTAGGTCTCCGTCACTGACAGGAGCACCTGGTTTATTAGGACTAGTTGATGTATCACCTATTAAGCCTCCGCCCGGAGCACCTAATAATAACTGTCCTGCTTTATATGATATATCTGCTTTTAATATTTGGTCATTTAACCCTGTATACATATAATGATATGCTTTTTTAATATTCATTTCTTTTATACGTTTTGTTACATTATCTTTGTCTAAGTTAAACTCTCCCGGACTAATTGATAAATCTTGATCTGCTGTTTGATATATCATAGGTTTGTATGTTACACGTCTTGCGTATGTATTTCTTCTTTTGTCGTAATCTAAATATTCGATATCTGCTTCTATTTTATACCAATGTGTAAATGTTTGATTTAAGTCTACGCCATCTTCATCTATGTTAGGACTATCAAACTTTTTCTTTCTGGTACACTTTTCTAAAAATTCGTCATTCATTACAAATAATGTTGTAAAAATTTTGTGAAAGTTTGTACCTTCTTTAAGTTGTATTCTGTCTCGTTTCCAGATTCCGCCAGTTGCTTTAACGCCACCGTCTAGACTTTCTGGATTATCTTCTAAAACTTTTTCGTACTCTTCTCTAGTCTTAATGCCTTGTGCTTCAGCATTCATTAACCTGTTTATTTGTTCTGCATTTTCATAATTTGAATATTTTATTTTACCCTTACCTAACATTTCTTCTATTTGTGATAAATCAAAAACTACTTCGTCATGAACTTGTTCTTCTTTGTAATTGTCTTCTCTGTATTTCTTTAATGTTTCTTCTAAATCTTCCATGCACTCTTTAATAGTACTACCAGTCATACTAGTATCTGCAGGAATAGTGTAAAAGGTATCTGAATAAGCACTATCACTTCCTATTACAACTGAAAAATCGTAAGTGCTACCATCTTCTGTTATTGCAACATCGATAGTTGCTATCTCTAATTGCCAGCACCACGGGCCTTGAATTTTTACAGGGGCACCTGCTCCTTCTACATCATCGAGGTCTTCTTCATAACCTTTGAATGTAATTTCTAAAAATATAGGTGCATTTGCAAACATGCCTGCTTGTATACCTAAAACTTTTTTTGCTATTTGTATTTGATCTAATAAGTCTGCGGCACCCGGTTGGTATAACGTAAAAGTACCATTAGTTACAAAGGACCCTGATGCACCTTGTACAATATTTAAAGACAAGTTATCTATTTGTATTCCTGTAACACCTGTTTGTGCTATAATAACAGTTTCTTCTGGTTTTGCTTGTAAGGCACCATTTTTATAGCCGCCGCCGTCAGCAGTTACATCGGGTATCATATATAATCGTAAATTATATGATGCATTGTTGTATGCATCAAGTCGGTTGCCTAATACACTTCCTAAGTATCTGTCTTCTACTACAGTTTTTTCACTTTTAGGATTTTTGTCAGTCATTAGCCAGTTACTCTATCAACAGTTTCTTTAGTAGGCAAAAATATAGATAATCCTGAAGTAAAATCTTCTAAAGGATCTACTAGCAAGTCTGGGTTCCTTAAAGCAAACACCCACCATAGATTTACACTTCCGTATAATTCGTGTGCTAATAAGTCTGGTCTATTTGCATACCTTGATTCTATTGTATAAAGTCTATCGGCTCTACTTTTAGGTATTTTAGGTAAGTCATTAACATCTAAGTAAAAGTCATTCACGCCTGCTCGATATAAAAAACTATTTGTATTATGAAAAGTTGCCATTAAATAAATCCGTCTTTTAATTGTTTACCACTAGTAAATGCTTGTAGGTTAAATTTCTTCCTTGTTTTTCTGTATGTGTATTGTGGTGCTAATTCTATCATCACACTTGTTTCTGTAGGCATCATTGTTGTAGTGCCTTTATACTTAACAGGTACATAATCTACATCAGGTGGTAATTGGAAGTTATAGTTCCTAATAATTACTGGAACTTTATTAAAACCAAATTCTCCTAGGTATTCAAAAAGTAACACCGGAGGAGGTGTACCATAATATCCAGATTTGACAGCAGAGTCTCCATAGAATGCTTTAGTAACACTTCTAAGAAAATGGAAAATGGCTAACATATATTGTCCTTCTTCTACTGTATTTGCAGTAAACACACCTGTAATAGGTAATGTTGTAGGTCTACTATTAATATATGTGTAAAAAGGATAGTTTGAACCGTGTTGCATCGACTCGTTGTAATCGACACTAGCCTGCAAAAAGATATCAGGTGTATAAGGATAGACTATTCCGCCTCTTTCTTGTAAAGGCTTTAATACACTATCTGTTATCTCTTTTGTTGGGTCATCGGGATCTACGAGCCCGTAAGCCCATTTCTCTCCGCCTTTCTTAGGACGAATCCTTGCTCGCCAATCTTTTTTATCAAATTGTGTTCCATCACTCGCTTGAACGAATTGAGAAAACTCATCGCCGCCACCTATTTGTAAGCCTTGATTGAATTCTGTTTCATTTGCCATATTAGTCTCCTATAACATATTTATCACGATAAATAATAGTACGTTTTAATTATTAGTATGAATATAAGAAAACAGTTGACTTTTACCACTTTCGGTACTATAATGCTGTTTAACAGGAGATTTTATGACTACACCACAACCAAAGAAAGTCAATTATTTGAACAACAAAGATATCCTTAAACAGATACATGCAAGTAAAATGTCTTACTGCTATGTTCAGGACGACAAATATTTTAACGTTGACCTTATATTAGACGACGTTAAAAAAATTAATAAAACAGCAATTAGTGAAGCACGAGCCAATCGTGCATCTAAAGTTCAATCAGAAGGCTATCAAAAAGCAATGGCAGAAGGAGGCTGGGATAAAAAACCTAAGCAGAAAGATTTTGCTATTGATCCTGAGTCTGTACCAGTAGATGAATTGGTATTCAGGGTAATGGGATATGACCATATTCCGGATGAGCCTGGCAGAAAGAAAACTACAAAAACTATTGCAGACACAAAAGCAAAGTTAAACTTTCCACCTTTTAAACATTATATTTTAGATAGTGCTGGAAGTAATCCTAGAGAAGTTGCTAGAAGTCATTGGGTAGGTGGACTACACAATGGACATTTTTCAGTTGACCATGGCAAGATTACTAACACATTAGGTAGCATGTTTATGAAACTTGTCGAGCGATACAGTCAACGAGGTAACTGGAGAGGTTACACTTATGTAGACGAAATGCGTGGACAAGCATTAGTGCAACTTGCACAAATAGGACTACAGTTTAACGAAGCAAAATCAGATAATCCATTTGCATATTATACTGCAACAGTTAATAACAGTTTCACAAGAGTTTTAAATTTAGAGAAACGTAATCAAAACATTAGAGACGACATATTAATTGAGTCAGGACATTTACCAAGTTACGGAAGACAGATTGCTCACGAAAATGCTATGAAAGAACTTCGTTCAGCGGCTGAAACTGAAGTAGAAAATACAAATACCGAGTAACATAATATATGGCAAACCTTTTTGAAAGGGCCGCATGTTTTACTGATATACATTACGGCTTAAAACAAAATAGTAGGCAACACCTACAAGATTGTCAAAACTACATTGACTGGTTTATTGCAGAAGCAAAAGCCAGAGATTGTGAGACATGTATCTTTTTAGGTGATTGGCATCATCATAGAGCAAGTATTAATATTGCTACTATGAATGCAACTATTAGAGACTTAAAAAAATTAAACGAATCGTTTGAAACTGTTTACATGATTTTAGGTAATCATGATTTATATTATAGAGAAAAACGTGACCTAAACAGTATTGAGTTTGCTAGAGATTTACCTAACATTGTAATGATAGATGAACATTTTTTACAAGATGATGTTGCTATTATACCTTGGCTAGTAGGTGATGAGTACAAACAAGTTGCTAAAATGAAATGCAAATATATGTTTGCACATTTTGAATTACCTTATTTTAAAATGAATGCAATGATTGAAATGCCGGACCATGGTGGTATAAACGATAAAATGTTAAGTGGTCCAGAATATGTGTTTAGTGGTCACTTTCACAAACGACAATACAAGAACAACATACATTATATAGGTAATGCTTTCCCACACAATTATTCAGATGCAGGTGATAACGAACGTGGTGCTATGTTTTTAACATGGGGAGAAGAACCTGTATATGTTAATTGGGATAACTGTCCTAAATATGTTACAATGGGACTTAGGCAACTATTAGAAAAGCCAGAAAATTATTTAGACTCACAAACACATGCTAGAATAAAATTAGATGTAAACATTAGTTACGAAGAAGCAAATTTTATTAGAGAAACATTTGCGGAAAATTTTAAAGTTAGAGAAATACAACTACTGCCTGTAAAAGAAGATGAGGAAGTATTTGAAGGTGGTGAAATACAGTTTGAAAGTGTGGACCAAATTGTTATACAGCAACTAGAAACTATAGAAAGTAATTTAGTTGACACCCAAGAACTAATAGAGATTTACAGGAGTTTGGAAACCCTATAATGTTAACGATTAAAAATGTAACAGCAAAGAATTTTATGAGTGTTGGAAACAACACACAGGCAGTAACGTTTGATACTGAGCAACTTACTCTTGTTCTCGGACACAATCTAGACTTGGGTGGTGATGGTAGTAGAAACGGTACAGGTAAAACTACTATTATTAATGCACTTAGTTACGGACTTTACGGAGAAGCACTAACAAATATCAGACGTGATAACTTAATTAACAAAACAAATGGTAAAGGCATGATTGTTACCGTGGACTTTGATATCGATGGACGTGAATATCGTATCGAACGAGGCAGACGTCCTAATACTCTAAAATTTTATATTGATGGTGTTGAAAATGCAGATGACGAACAGCAAGGCGACAGCAGAGAAACACAAAAAGAAATAGAAAGAGTAATAGGTTTTCCGCATAATATGTTTAAGCACTTGATTGCACTAAACACATACACGGAACCGTTCCTTAGTATGAAAACCAATGACCAACGTGATATGATTGAGCAGTTGTTAGGTATTACAGAAATTAGTGAGAAAGCAGAATTACTTAAAGAACTTTTAAAAGGCACAAAAGATAATATTAAGGAAGAAGAACTTAGAATACAGGCAGTTAATAATGCAAACAAACGTATCCAGAAAAATATTGAAGAAATAGAAAGCAGAAGTAAAGCATGGAACAAAAATAAATCGGATAAAGTTAATGCCCTACAGAATAGTTTAGACACCTTAAAAGAAACAGATATTGAACGTGAGTTAGAAAAACACAGAGCAATGGATGTTATTAGCAAACAATATGCTCAAATGCAAGGACTAAACAGTGAACTATCTCAACTTGTAACTAGTAGCAAACGAAGTACTAGCACATTAGACACACTTAAAGAGAATATACAAAAAGCAGAAGACGGTGTATGCCCTGCATGTGGACAAGAAACAGCACACTTAGAAACACATGAAGAGTACACAGCAGAACTTAAAGAGAAAGAACAAAAAGAAATAGATTATTTTGCAGATTTAGAAATTAAAATTACAGATGTGAAAGGAAAACTACAAGATATAGGAGAGTTGCCTGAATCGCCTATTACATTTTATTCTAGTATGGAAGATGCGTTACAGCACAGACACAATCTAGAAACAATTACTGCTCAAATCGAAGAAAATATTAAAGATACAAATCCTTACACAGAACAAGTAGAGCAACTTCAAGATACAGGATTAGAAGATGTTAGTTATGACACAATGAATGAACTAACTAGACTAAAAGACCATCAAGAATTCCTATATAAATTATTAACAAGTAAAGACAGTTTTATAAGAAAGAAAATTATTGACCAAAACTTACAATATTTAAATTATAGATTAGGTTACTATTTAGAAAAATTAGGACTACCACATGATGTTAAATTTAACTCAGACTTATCTGTAGATATTACAGAGTACGGAAGAGATTTAGACTTTGATAATCTAAGTAGAGGTGAGCGTAATAGACTTATACTTGGTATGAGTTGGGCATTCCGTGACATCTACGAGAGTCTTAACCAGCCTATGAACTTAATGTGTATTGATGAACTTGTAGATTCGGGAATGGATACAACTGGTGTAGAAAGTGCATTAGCCGTTCTCAAAAAAATGGGAAGAGAGTCGAAGAAAAATGTATTCTTAATATCTCACAAAGAAGAATTACAAGGAAGAGTTAGCAATGTTTTATATGTTGTAAAAGAAGGTGGGTTCACTTCTTATGCAAACGATATAGAAATATTGGATAACTAATATGCATGAGCGATTGGACATATCAAGGTAAAAAAGTAGACAGCATACCAGAATGGTGTGAAGGATTTGTATACCTAATTACCAATACTAAGAATGGTAAAAAGTATATAGGCAAAAAACTAGCAAAGTTCAAAACAACCAAACCGCCCTTAAAAGGCAGAAAGAATAAACGTAGAGGCACAAAAGAAAGTGACTGGCGTACTTATTGGGGTAGTTCGGATCACTTACTAAACGATGTTGTAGCACAAGGCGAGAAACAATTTACTAGAGAGATATTAGAGTATTGTGCCACTAGAGGCGTAATGAGTTATGTTGAAGCAGAGTTACAATTTAAACATAAAGTGTTGCTAACTGACGATTACTACAACGGAATTATCAACTGTCGCATAGGTGGTTCAAAAATCCTTAAAGAAAGTTTGAAAGATAGATAACTATTTGCTGACTAACACATAATAGACACCACGTCATACTCACAAGGCACACACGGCACACATAGGACTATACACCTGCCCCAACCGAGGCATATTAAATCGGTCTCTTTGACAATCCAGTAATCCTGGTGCGGGAACTAGAGATGTATAGCGGCAAAGATACAAACACACGACAAACAGTATTAAAAGGATGTAGGCTCTGAGAAAAAGCAACCTACAAGTTAGTGTAACTAAACTCTTCAAGGTTATATTAATTTCCGTGAGATTCGAGACGGTAGTGTATGGGGACAAAAAGCTCACTGGTTCCTAAAAGCACCCGAGATAGAGATGGCGATGCTCATCATGATGACATCACATTGTTCTCCTTGCTTAAGGAGAATTATGGCTTAACTTTCATGATAACGTTTATCGTGTTAAAAAAATTTCCAACAAGAAATGAAATGAATGAAATGAATGAATTTAGTAGTTGGAAAAGACACGAAGTGTCTAAAGTATTGTATCTAAATATGCTATAGTATCTTTATAGTTCTTCCGCAAGT